>Ga0208244_100278_pt1 | contig 56993 bp, 56 predicted proteins | sample SubbioCR12Aug_5A_FD_184828 | JGI IMG/M metagenome (GOLD analysis project Ga0208244, IMG submission 184828) | Serpentinite rock and fluid subsurface biosphere microbial communities from McLaughlin Reserve, California, USA - CR12Aug_5A (SPAdes) | ecosystem: Environmental > Terrestrial > Deep... | reverse complement strand
CACCCGCCGCTACTGGAAATTGTGGGCGACCAAAGAGCCAAATGACGCTCCCGGTCTTTCCCCGGAACTGACCAACCTGTACCGCCGCAGTCTGCTCACCGTTCGCACCCAAATTGACAACGACGGGGCAATCATCGCCGCCAATGATTTTGACATCACCCAATTCGCGCGCGACACCTATTCCTATATGTGGCCGCGTGATGGCGCCCTGGTGGCCGCCGGGCTGATTGAAGCCGGTTACTCTGAAGTCACGCGCCGCTTTTTCGAGTTCTGTCACCACGTCATTACCCCAGAAGGCTACCTGCTGCACAAATACGCGCCGGATGGCGCGCTGGCTTCCTCCTGGCACGCCTGGTATCGGGATGGCGAAAAGCAGCTTCCCATTCAGGAAGACGAAACAGCCCTGGTGATTTGGGCGCTTTGGAAACATTTCGAACGTTTTCGGGATGTGGAATTCATCAAGCCGCTGTATCGCGGGCTGATTATCCGCGCCGCCAACTGGTTGGAAAGTTACAGAGATCCTTCTGATGGTCTGCCCCTGCCCTCCTGGGATTTGTGGGAGGAACGGCGCGGTGTCCTCGGCTGGACAGTTGCCTCCACCTGGGCGGGTTTGCAGGCTGCCGCCGATTTCGCCGATGCCTTTGGCGAAACCACACTCGCGATGAAGTATCGCAAAGCCGCCGATGAAATCAAAGCTGGCGTCGAAACACATCTCTGGCAGTCCGAGCACAACCGCTTCGCGCGCATGATTAACCGCCGCGCTGAAGGCGGATGGGAGGTAGATGCCACCATTGACGCCTCGCTCTTTGGACTGTGGTATCTGGGCATGTTCCCCGCAGACCACCCAAAAATTGTCGCAACCATGCAAGCCATCCAAAACCGCCTGTGGATTAAGACGGACGTGGGTGGCGTGGCGCGCTACGAAAACGACTACTACCACCGCATCAGCGATGACATCGACAAGGTGGCCGGCAACCCCTGGTTCATCTGTACCCTGTGGCTGGCGCAATGGCAAATTGCCACCGCTCAAAAACCGGACGACCTGCGCCCCGCGCTCGACATTTTGAACTGGACTGCCGACCACACCCTGCCAAGCGGCACAATGGCCGAACAACTCCACCCGTACACAGGCGCGCCGCTCTCGGTCAGCCCGCTTACCTGGAGCCATGCCACCGTTGTCATGACCGTGCGTGAACTGTTGGAAAAACAAAAAAAGATTAGCCACACTTGATGTGTGGCTAATCTTTTTTAAGGCACCTACTCATTCAGATGGAGCATCCAGGTAGATAACAGAATCTTCATCTCCGAAAGAATTGGGAACATAGGCATCTGCATCCCAGTCGTTCTCCCAGCGTTGGTCGTCGAGAAAATAACGGAAATGATAGTGCCTCCCCGCTGCCAGTTCCAACGTCAGTTTAAATCTGCCGTCCTTTTGCTTTTTCATGGGGTGGGAAGTCTTACTCCACTCGTTGAAATCGCCACATAGGCTGGCTGTTTGAGCGCCGGACTCGGTGGGCAGGGAAAAAGTAACCTTAAAAAGATTTTTGGCGCGGACAAACTTTTTTTGGGGCATAAGATTCTCCTTTTTAGATAAGATGGGTCTGTTTTATTAATGGATGTGACAGAAACGACAGTTCTTACGTTATGAACATTTCTGTTTTGTCAGATCAGGCAGGTAAGAAATCTCGCATATTGGGCATCTTTAATCTGTAGAGGAGATAATATATGTCTAGTTTAGAATTTGCTCGTCTTGAAAAAGACCGGTTTTTTACCCGTCATCAGCAAAGCCCGCTCACATCCGCCCAAAAACAAACCTTCAAGGGATTGAACTACTTTGCAGAAAACCCGGCATTGCGGCTTGAAGTGCCAGTAGATATTCTTCAAACCCAGGAGCCGGTCAACATCCAGACCACCAGCGGGCGTCCGCAAGCCTATCGCAGATATGGAAAAGTTAAATTCACCGTGGATGGTCAATCTGCCGAACTGACGATTTACTCCGGGCAGCATGGCTTTTTTCTGCCTTTTGCCGATGCCCTCGCCGGGAGCGAAACTTACCCTGCCGGGCGCTATCTGGAGCCGCAAAAACTCCCCAACGGCAAATTTCTCGTGGATTTCAACCAGGCGTACAATCCCTATTGCGCCTATAACGAACAATGGTCTTGTCCCATCACCCCCGCCGAAAATCGTCTTAAAGTTGCCATCCGCGCAGGTGAAAAGATTTTTCAACACTAAGAAGGAATACAAAAATGTCCCAACCAATTCATGTCAGTGACGCTGAGTTCGAGAGTAAAGTTTTGAAGTCAACCAACCCGGTGCTTGTGGATTTCTGGGCACCCTGGTGCGGCCCATGCAAGATGATTGCCCCAGCATTGGAAAAACTTGCTGATGAATATGGCGAAAAAGTGGTCATCGCCAAGGTCAACACAGACGATAACCCCGAATGGGCGATGAAATATGGAGTGCAAGGCATCCCGACTCTGTTGTTCATCGCCCAGGGTCAGGTAAAAGACCGCATCGTTGGCGCCGTTTCCGCGCCTGTCATCAAAGCCAAAGTTGATGACTTGTTGAAAGCGGCATCGGGAACCTAATTTGATGGAAAATACCCAAAAGAAATACGATGTCGCCATCATCGGTTCCGGCATCGGTGGCTCGACCCTGGCGAGCGTCCTGGCTCGCCAGGGTTTGTCTGTGATTGTCTTTGAAGGCGGCCAGCATCCGCGCTTTACCATCGGCGAGTCGATGATTCTGGAAACATCGGAAGCCATGCGCGCCCTGGCCGAGTTTTACGATGTGCCGGAACTGGCCTATTACTCATCCGAGAACTATTACCAGAACATAGGGACACAGCACGGGGTCAAGCGCCACTTCAGTTTTGTGCATCACAGCGCCGGGGAGCATGTCAATGTCGAAAAAAGTCTGCAAGCCGTTATCCCGCGCCTGCCCTACGGACACGAAATCCACATCAACCGCCAGGACTCGGACTACTTCCTGACCTCGGTCGCCATTTCCTATGGCGCAACCATCCTGCAAAACACCTTCATTAAGGACATCAACGTCAACACGAATGGGGTCGAAATCATCACCGTCAAAGACGCCGTGTACCTGGCCGAATACGTCATCGACGCGGGCGGGATGAAGTCCATCCTGGCCCAGAAGCAAAACTGGCGGCACCGCGACTGCATTACCCACTCGCGAACCATCTTCACCCACATGATTGACGTGCCATGCTTTAACGAAATCGGCCCCAGCCGTGAGCAATTTCACCATCCCTACCGGCTCTCGGAAGGCACATTGCACCACATTTTCAAGGGCGGCTGGTTGTGGATTATCCCCTTCAACAATCACCCGGCCTCCATCAATCCGCTCTGTAGTGTCGGTTTGCAACTTGACCCGCGCCTGTATCCCCAACGAGACGACCTGACCCCCGAACAGGAATTCCGCGACTTCATCCAACGATTCCCCGACCTGGCCGCCCAACTCGACCACGCCAAACCCGTGCGCGACTTCATGCGCATTGACCGCCTGCAATACTCTGCCCACCACATCGTCTCTGACCGCTATGCCCTGCTGGCGCACGCCGCCGGGTTTATTGACCCGCTCTACTCGAAAGGCCTCTACGTCACCCACGCCAGCATCTTCCTGATGGCCGACCTGCTACTCAAGGCCAAGCAAACCGGCGATTACTCCGCCAGCGCCTTTGTTCCGCTCGAAACGATGACGCTCAATTACATCAACATGCACGACCGGCTGGTGGCGAGTTCGTTCAAAGCCTGGCACAACTACAAACTCTGGCAGGTTTACTCGGTGGTCTGGCTGCAAGGGGCCTATCTCGAATACCTGCGCCTGATTATGAACCGCTTCCGCGCCGCGGGCGACCGCGCCAAATACCTCGAACTGATGAAGCCCCACAAACTGGCCGGCGGCGGCTTCGACAAATTCTTTGAAATCCAGGAGAAAATCGACGCCCTGATGGACACCGTCAACCCCGAGGACGAAGCCGAGGTGGACCGCACCGTGGCCGAAATCCGCCGCCTGTTTGATGGTTTCCCCTGGATGCCCACCACCATCCGCGCCCTGCTGCACGGCAAAAACCACCTGCCAGACAACAAATTGCGCCTCAACCTGCTCGATAAACGCGTGGGCTTCATGGGCAGCGGCGCCTACCGCGAACACTTTTTTGGCGACGAGTCCGTGCTCCACCTGCTCATTCTTGCTGCCCAAGACGAGTGGAAATACTCCGTCGGCGGCGTCAAGCGCCAGCGCAAGGCCCAATCCCGCCTGGCCTGGCAAAAACGAACAAAACAATCATGAACCTTCTCATCACTGGAGCGACAGATGGAATCGGTCTCGCCCTCGCCAGACAATATCAAGCCCAAAACGCGCGCCTGATTCTGGTGGGGCGCAAAGCGCTGAACGAACTTGCCCCGGCTTTGTTCAGCGCAGACAACTACTGCCAGGCTGACCTGTCTCAGCCGGGCGCGGCAGCCCAAATCACAGCCTGGCTGGATTCGCGTCAAATCCAATCGCTCGACCTCGTCATCCACAACGCCGGACAAGGCTGGTACGGCGACCCGACCCAGCAATCCTCTGAAAGCGTGGACAGCCTGTTGCGCGTCAACCTTTATGCGCCGCTGGAACTCACCCATCACCTGCTGCCCCGCCTGAACAACGGACAGGTGGCCTTCATTAGTTCGGTCGCTGCTGACGCCCCGTCCCCGCTGTATGCCGTTTATGCCGCCACCAAATCCGCGTTGGACGGATTCGCCCGCAGTTTGCGCGTCGAAACAGGGGGGAGGCCCATCGTGCAGGTTGTCCGCCTGGGCGCGGCGCGAACCGGCATGCACTCCAAAAGCGGCGTCCCGGCTGGCAAATTCAAGGTCGAAAAATTTCCCAGTGCCGAAGTCACTGCCGCAAACATCGTCCGCGCGCTTGCCCGCCGCAAACCCGGCAGTGTGACCATCGGCGCGGGCAACGCCCTCGTGCATTGGGTCGGCAGGCATTTCCCGGCGTTCATCGACGCCCTGGCAGGAGGCCGCGCATGAAAACTGTCCTGATCACCGGTGCCGCCGATGGCATCGGGCGCGCCCTGGCTTTTGAGTTTGCAAAAAATGGTTACGACGTTATCGGCCTCGATTTCGACCCCGAACGCTCACGCCAAACCGAATCAGACCTGATCGCCCAGGGTTTTTCCGCCCGCTTCATCCAGACGGACTTGAGCCAGCCCGATTTTCTCTCCGAACTTTTGCCGCAACTACCGCCCTGCAACGTGCTGGTCAACAACGCCGGAATTAGCGCTGTCGGCGCGTTTGCCGCCCTCGACTGGCCACGCCAAAAGCGCGTGCTGGACGTCAACCTGCGTGCCCCCATCCAGCTGACCAACGCCATCCTGAAAAACGGACTGCTCAAGCCGGGCAGTTCGCTGGTTTTCGTCTCTTCGCTCTCGCATTACGTTGGCTACCCCGGTGCGGCGGTCTATGCCGCCAGCAAAGACGGCCTGGCCGCCTACGCCCGCAACCTGCGTATCGCGCTCAAAGGGCAAAACCACATCCTGGTCGTCTTCCCCGGCCCGACGCGCACCGCCCACGCCCGCCGCTACAGCCCAAATAACACCCGCGAGGCCAAACGCATGAGCCCCGAAATCCTGGCCGCGCAAGTTTGGCGCGCCACCGAAGGGCGCAAAGACAAACTCTTCCCCGGCCCTGCTGCCTGGCTGATGGGTATGGTTGGGCTGTGGTTCCCGTCCCTGGCCGAACTGGTGATGAAACGCACCCTGTTTGATGCACTCGACGGAAAGAAGCTGACCTGATGTTCGATACCTTCATGCGCCGTGTAAAAGACCGATTAATCGAGCCGCTCGCCGCCCCGCTCGGTTCCGTTTCACCAGCCTTCATCACCCTCCTCGGTCTACTGACCGGACTCACCGCCGCCTTTCTCGCCGCCGTCGGGAGCGTAGTCCCCTCGCTCTTGGTCTGGCTGCTCAGCCGAATCTTTGACGGCCTCGACGGCCTGGTCGCCCGCCGCTTCAACAAGCAAAGCGACTTCGGCGGCTACCTCGACATCGTCTGCGACTTCGCCGTCTACGCCGCCGTGCCGATTGGCTTAACGCTTTCACAACCGACTACCCTCAACTTCATTGCCATGGCGGTCATGCTCGCCTCGTTCTACATCAACGCCGCCTCGTGGATGTACCTTTCGGCCTTGCTCGAAAAACGCGCCGCCCGCGATTCATCCACCCAAACCAGCATCATCATGCCCTCCGGCCTGATTGGCGGCACCGAATCGATTACCGCCTTCTGCATTTTTTTACTGTTCCCCGCGCACATCGCCCCACTCTTTGGCGTTTTCTCCGCCCTGGTCTTTATGACAATCATCCAGCGCCTTGTCTGGGCAAAACAAAACCTGACACCTGACACTGGAAAACATGACACCTAAAATCGCCCCCAACTTCACCCTGGCATCCGTCTCTGGCGAGCAAATCACGCTCAGCGAAGTGTTGAAACCCGGAAATCACGCCCTGCTCGTTTTTCTGCGTCATCTTGGCTGAATACCCTGCCGCGAGCATGTCGCACAGTTGTGCGCCCGCCAGGACGAAATCGCCGCGCTGAACACGCGCGTCTTTGTCATCACCTTCGGCACCCTGCCCGCCGTCCAGCAATGGATGAGCGAAACCTGCGTCACCTTTACTGTCTTGTTGGACCGTGAACGAACGGTTTACAACGCCTACGGCCTGGAACGTTCCCGCCTGCGCTCACTCAGCCTGCGCACGCTCTGGCTCTATGCCAAAAACCACCTGCGCGGCAAACAAATGCATTCCTCCCACGGTGACGACACATCCCAGCTTGGCGGCGACTTCATCGTCGATAAGAACGGCCTCTTGCGCCTTTCCTACCCCAGCCAAGACCCGGTCGATAGGCCGCCGGTGGATGACTTATTGAAAGCCTTGCAGAAACAGTCCTGAGTCTTCACAAAACCTTTATACTATTCTCACCTATTCGGACTAAAATTATGGCAATAAACCAATCGAGGAGTCTTCCCTATGACCAAACAACAACTCACTGTTATTGCCACGGCTGCCGTGACGACCATCATCGTCATCGTCGGCTTTATCCTGCTCATGCCCGTCATCGGGCCGCGCATCATGCACCCGATTATGATGGGCGAAAGCGAATCCGCCCCCGCCGCGCTGGATACCGCCACCACCCGCCCCACCGACAACGGCCTGTTCACCGTCGCCTGGCGCAGTGACACGGACAATGTCCCGCTCAACCAGATCCATACCTGGACGCTGACCGTCACCACCCCCGACGGCGCACCGGTCGAAAACGCCGAAATCAGCGTCGATGGCGGCATGCCCCAGCACGGCCACGGCCTGCCGACCAGCCCGCAGGTGACCGCCTACCTCGGCAACGGCGAGTACCGCGTCGAGGGCTTGCGCTTTCAGATGACCGGCTGGTGGGAAGTCAAATTCAACATCAGCGCGGGCGGCCAGACCGATTCGATCACCTTCAACCTGACCCTCAAATAACTTCGTAGTGCGGGGTGATATCCCGCACTATTCACGAACTATGAAAAAAACCTTTCTCTTTGCTGGTATCGCGCTCACCCTCCTCGCCGCCCTCGCCTTGTGGATTTTCCTGCCGCGTAGCCCGTGGACAGCCGAAGAAACCGAAATCCTGCGCGGGCTGTGGATTGGCTCCCTGCCGCCCCTGCCGTCCGACCCATCCAACCGCTACGCCGACGACCCGCGCGCCGCCGAGTTCGGCCATAAACTTTTCTTCGATACTCGCTTCAGCACCAGCGGCGATGTCTCCTGTGGTACCTGCCACCAGCCGGACTTGATGTTCACCGACGGCCTCTCGCTGGCCGAAGGCGTTGGCACCACCGACCGCAAAACCATGACCGTTATCGGCACAGCCTACAGCCCCTGGCAATTTTGGGATGGCCGCAAAGACAGCCAGTGGTCGCAAGCCCTTGGCCCGCTCGAAAGCGCGGTGGAACATGGCGGCGCGCGCACGATGTACGTTCATCTCATCGCCGAGCATTACCGCGCCGAATACGAATCCATCTTCGGCCCAATGCCCGATTTCTCCGACCAGAGCCGCTTCCCGGCCCTGGCGGGCCCCGTCGATGACCCGGCCGCCCGCGCAGCCTGGGACGCAATGAGTCCCGAAGACCAGGACGCCGTGACACAGGTTTTCGTCAACATGGGCAAAGCAATTGCTGCCTATGAACGAATGCTCTTGCCCGCCCCCTCGCGTTTTGACCAGTATGTGGAAGCTATGCTCAATCAAGACTGGCGCACGATGAACAACACCCTGACCGAAGACGAAGTCGCCGGTCTGCGCCTGTTCATCGGCAAAGCCGAATGCATTCAGTGTCACAATGGGGCGTTATTCACCAATAACGACTTTCACAACACTGGCGTCCCCACCGGGCAGGGACTGCCCCTCGACATGGGCCGCGCCACCGGGGTACAAGCCCTGCTCAACGATGAATTCAACTGCCTGAGCCAATGGAGCGACGCCGGGGAGTCTGATTGCGCCGAACTGCGTTTCCTTGTCTCGGAAGGGGAACAACTCGAAGGCGCATTCAAACCATCCACCCTGCGCAACATCGCCGAAACCGCGCCATACATGCACGCCGGACAGTTTGCCAGCCTTGACGAAGTCCTGATGCACTACAACCATGCTCCCGATTCGCCGGTTGGGCACACCGAACTGGAACCACTAGACCTGACCAATGGCGAAATTACCCAACTCATCGGCTTCCTGCGTACCCTCAGCGGCGGCGTGGATGCTCCGCCGGAACTCCTGCAAGCACCATGAACACCGTCCCATCCCACCTGGTGATTAACGCCGCAATCGAGAAAAAATTCGGCAAAAAACTGAACATCGCCAAATCCGCTTTTTTGTTAGGGGCTGTCCTGCCCGACATCCCGCTTGGATTGTTGATGTTAGGCTCGTATGTCTATTACGGATTCATTCTGGGGCAAGATACAGTCAACTTAATGGACACGTTCATTCATCCTGCCTACTTCCAAAATCCCTGGTGGATTGCCGCGCACAACTTCCTACACTCTCCGCTGCTCCTGATTGTTGTCATTGCCGCGCTTTGGGGTTTTCGCCAAAAGTCCGGCACTCCAGGCCATTGGGGACTGTGGTTCGCGTTGGGCTGTCTCATCCACGCCCTGATAGACATCCCTACCCACGCCGGGGACGGCCCGCTCCTGCTCTTTCCCCTGGATTGGCAAACCCGCTTCAACAGCCCGGTGAGTTACTGGGACCCCAGTTACTATGGCGTTCAGTTCATGATCTTTGAAACCTTGTTGAATGTGGGTTTGTTGGCATATTTGTTCCTGCCAAAAATTCTATCCAAATACGCCAACAAAAATACATAACTTAACGCCCGCTTTAGCCCTCGGCCAGGATTTCTTCGATGATGGCCTGCAACATCTCGAAACTGGGCGGCCCTACCAGCGGACGCCCATTCACCAAAAAAGAGGGCGTACCGGGGAAGCCATACGAACGCGCCTCTGCCAGGCTCTGCGCAATTTTGGCGCGGTTTTTTCCTGAATCAAGGCATTGATTGAACTCACGCATGTTCAATCCCGCTTTTTCTGCATATTCTTTGAGTTTATCAACGCCCAAAGACGGATAATTGTCATACACAATGCGGTGATACTCCCAAAATTTACCCTGGTCAAAAGCGCATTGACCAGCTTCAGCCGCTTTTGGAGATTGTGCTGTAATGACTGGAAAATCCTTCCAGACAAATTTCACATCTTCGCTATACATAATGATAATCCGCTCAATAATGCCAGAATAATGCCAGGCGCGGCAAGCAGAACAGCCAAAATCGGCATATTCGACAATCACAATCCGGGCATCGTCAAACCCAAAACTTGGGTCTTGCGCCAGGCGTTCATCGCTGAGCGGTGCAGTTGGTTGCGGCAACGATTGGTAAAAAGATATGCCAACAAACCCCACAATCAGCAAAACAATCACGACAGACCAACGGAATACAGATTTTTGGCCTTTCTGGAACTTCCGGCGTTCACTTCTTGTGCTTGTTTTTCTTGTTTTCATGTCATCTCCTTAACATTAAGATATTTCGAACAACTTCTCGCGCGGCAATTTCACAAACACCGGCTCGCCATGCGCGAACATGGGCGCGGGCATCGGCATTCTGGCCCGCACGCTCATCGCGCCCACCACCACCTGGTATTCGATATACTCGCCGCGAAAAACGCAATCGGTCACCGTCCCCGGCAGGGAGTTGGTGGCCGGTTCTTTTTCAAGGCGGATATGTTCGGGACGAATGGCATACGTGACACTCGGATTTGTCTCCACGCAAGTGATGTCGAGCGCCCCCCAGGGTGTGACCAGACTCCCCCCGGCCTTGCTCCCGTTTAGAAAAGTCGATACGCCCATGAACTGGGCCGCCGCCAAACTCGGCGGACGGTGAAACAGCGCTTCGGGCTTGCCCTCGGCGACAATTTCCCCGTTCAACAAAAGCGCCATCCGGTCGGACATTGCCATTGCTTCGCCCAGGTCGTGCGTGACCAAAATCGTGGTAATTCCCAACTCGCGCTGGATGTTACGAATGGCCTCCTGCAAGCCCAGGCGCACTTCGGTGTCGAGGCTGCTGAGCGGCTCGTCGAGCAGGAGCAGCTTCGGGCGTGTCACCAGCGCCCGCGCCAGGGCCACGCGCTGCTGCTCGCCTCCTGAAAGCTGGGATGGCTTGCGCTTTTCGATGCCAGGCAAGCCAATCAGTTCAAGCATGCGTCCCACTTCGCGGCGAATCTCGTCCCTGGGGGCGCGCTTGACCTTCAGCCCAAAGCCGATATTCTCCTCCACGCTCAGGAAGGGGAACAGGTACGATTTCTGGAACATGAATGCGGCCCCGCGCTTGCTGGGTGGAAGCGTTAGAATAGAGACACCGTCAAATAGCACATCCCCGGCGTCGGGGCGTTCGATCCCGGTAATCAGCTTGAGCAGGGTCGATTTCCCGGAGCCGGAGGGCCCCAAAAGGGCGACCATTTCCCCATTTTCCACAAAAAGGGAGAAGTCTTTCAGCACCGGGGTGGGTTGGTTGGGGTAGCGCTTGGTAAGGTTGAGCAGGTTTACTTGGGTCATAGGCTTCGGATTTCGGTGGATTCGCCCAACTGCCGGGCGGTGGCAAGGATAACCAGCGCGGGCGGAGCCAGGAAAACCAGCGCCAGCGCGGCAATGGTGACGGGATTGCCGCCGGACGCGGCAGAGAATAACAGCACCGGCAGGGTGATGACACGTCCGGAGCCGATCAGCAGCGTCAGCAGGTATTGGCTCCACGAGATGAGGAAGGCGAACAGCGCGGCAACCGCCAGGCTGGGAGCAATCATCGGTAGGGTGACCGTGAATAGGGTGCGCCAGGCGCCCGCACCCAGCACCCAGGCCTGGAATTCGTAGGCTTCATCGTAACGGGCAAAGGCCCCGGCCAGGGTGAAGGTAACATAGGGCAGGGTCGGGACGAGGTGGGCAAGAATGATGCCGTGCAGGGTTCCGGCCAGGCCGATTTGCAGGAAGAGAATGTTCAGCCCCATGCCAATTGCCAACGGTGGAACGACGGTCGGCAGGTAGAGCAGTAGCCAGGCGGTTTGCCGCCCTCGAAACTGGCGCAGACCGAGGGCGCGCGCCGCCGGGTAGCCAATCACCAGCGAAAGCAGGCTGACGGCGGCGGCAATAATCAGGCTGTCGCGCAGGCTGGTCAGGGTGCGCGGGTCAGACAGGACGCGCTGGAAGGCGGCGCTTGTCCAGGTTTCGGGGAAGGGCGCAGGGAAGAACCAGCCCTGCGAGAAGGCGTAGAGGACGAACACGCCAAGGGGAGCGCCAAAGAGGGTGTAAAGAGCAATGCGGAGCAAATTACGAATCATTGTTCCCCTTTCCGCAAACTGATCCACGCTACCACCAGCGTGATGACCGTAATCACCAGGCTGATGGCCATGCCGTCGGCGCGAGCAGACAGGTCGGGGTCGTTGAAGAAGCGCAGAGCCAGGATGGGCAACATACGCGGGTAGTTGACTCCCAGAAGGGCCGGGACTTCGTAGGCACTGAAGATATAGGCAAAGGCCAATAGCGAACCGGAGAGCAAGACAGGGGCAACCATCGGCAGGGTCACGTAGCGGATTCTTTGCCAGCGGCTGGCCCCCAGGTTCTCGGCCACCAGTTGGTAGCTTTCGGGCTGGGTACGCAGGACGGAAATGACAAGAAGGGCCAAAAACGGCACTTCCTTGCCGATGTAGCTGAGGATAATCCCGATGCCGTATTTGTCGCGCACCAACACAGGAAACTCGGCGGGCATGGAAATCCATCCCAGCGAGGCTGCCCAACGCGCCAATAATCCGCTTTGCGAGAGCAGTAGCAACAGCCCAATCGCCCAGACCAGGTGCGGGAACGCCAGGTTGCTGTTCAGGGCCAGGGTGTCGAAGCGGCTGCCTGAAAGCCAGAATGCGAGCAGCAGGGCGAGAAAGGCGGAAATCAGTGTCGAGGCCAGGCTGACCCACAGCGAAAAGCCAAGCGAACCCCAAAATTCGCGCCCGGCGATGCCCTGTCCGCTGAACAGGTCGGCGTAGGCGCGCGGGCTGGGCGCGTCCTGCCCAATGACAGAAATCACGCCCAAACTCTGGGCAAGGCCATAGGTAAGGCTCGCCCCCAGCAGGAGGACGATAATCGTCAATGCCGGGGCGAGAGCCAGCCAGGGGGAGAAGATCAAGCGGTCGCGCATGGGGGAGAGTATCAAGTGTCAGGTATTCAGGTGTCAGGTCCAGTTATCGGGTGGTTTTACCTGACACCTGACACCGAAAAACCTGACACCTACTTCTGTACCACAAACTCCAACCAGCCCTGCTCGACCAAACCTTGATACTGCGGGGCGGTGTCACCAGCCAGGGCGCGGGCCAGGTCGGCGGCGGGGGTGGCGGCTTCGCCCAGCTTGGCGGCGGCCTGTTCGAGCTGGGCTTTGGCTTCAGGGTCGGTGACGCGGGTCACATCGATGGCGTAACCCAGGCCGAATCCGTTTTCGGGCAAAATCTGAGCAGCCTGGAATTCCGGTTCGAGCAGCAGGTTCGCCAACACGAGCGCGGCGGCCTTGTTGGGCGCATTAAGCGGGATGGCAACGTAGTTGAAGTCGCCAATCATGTATTGGTCAAAGACAAAGGTGCGGGCGGTGGATGGCATGAGACCGTCGGTAATCCAGCGTCCGGCCCCGCTGATGTCCTGGGTGAAACTGAAATCAATCTCGCCGTTGGCGAAGAGTGTTACCATGTCAGGTTCGTTGGTGGGGTAGGTTTCGCCGTTGCGCCACAGGCAGGGTTCCAATTCATTGAGGTAATCCCACAACAGCGGGGAGTATTGTTCCCAGGTGGCCTGGTCATAGGTCTTCCACATCGCTTCGCTGCCGCTCAATTCGTAGAGCGCGCCTTTCAGGAAGCGCGTGCCGATGAATCCGCCCGGCCCTGGCGCGACGTAGGTGAAGCGTCCGGGATGGGCGCAAGCCCACTCCTTGAGCTCGGCATACGAGCGCGGCAGGTCGTCGGCGCTGATGCGAGCCGAGTCATAAACAAATTGGAATTGCGCCGATGACCAGGGGCTTTCCATGTTATCCACGGGCGTGCCGAAGTCGAGATTGATGGCGGGGTTGTCCCAGTTGACCAGCGCGGCGTTGGGCAATTTCTGCGCCCAATCGGTGTAGAGCATATCGGCCTGCTTGAGGGTGAAGAAGTTCTCGCCGTTAATCCAGATTAAGTCTACTGCGCCGGGGTTGGTACCGGCCTGCTTCTCGCTCAAGACCTGGTTGACGGCGTCTTCGGTGGCGGCCAGCGGCACACGGTTAAGGGTAATGCCGTAGCGTTCCTGCAAAGCTTTGCCGTAGAAGTTGTCGACGTAGGCGTTGATGCTGTCGGCCCCGCCCCAGATGTACCAGTTGACAGTCTGCCCGCGCGCGGCGGCCAGGACGCTGTCCCAGTCGTCGATGTCGAACTCGCCGGAGGCGGGGGCGGGGGCGGGGGCGGCAGGCGCACACGCCGCCAGGGTAAGCGCAAAAATAACGAACACAAAAATAAAATTTTTCATTATCTCTCCTTCGATTTTTAACGTAGAGCGGGCAGGGAACGCGGCGAAACAAAAAATTCTCTGCGCCCTCCTCGTTCCCTGCGGTTAAGATTTGGGCTTCGCAAAACGATACTTCAAATATGCCGCCAGTTCGCCTTTCAGGTCCGTCAGCGTTTCGCGCATGAAAAAGTCGGCTACCTTCAAAATACCGCTCGAATAAGTCGGGTAGGGAAAGACCAGCCGATAAATCTTGTAGAGCGAGATTTTCTGGCTGATTGCCAAGGTAAAGAACGAAATCATCTCCGATGCGCGCGGGCCAACAATTGTCACGCTCAAAATCTGGCCGGTCAGGCGCACAGCATCCACAATGATGAAGCCATTTTCCACGGCGTCGGTGTAGCCCCGGTCAGTGTGGGTCTTGAAATCCACTCGAATACGCTTGACCACGCCGGGGTGACAATGCTCTTTCAGTTGTTGCTCGCTCAGGCCAACGGCAGCCACTTCCGGGTCGGAAAAGGTCGCGTTGGGGAAAAGCGGTTCGTTTTTGGCAATCGGCAGATACGGGAAGGCAATCCGCTGAACGACGCGCCGTCCCTGGGCGTTGGCGGAATGGGTGAAAGCGGAAGTGGGGGTTACATCGCCGATGGCGTACACGCCCCGGACATTGGTCTCGCCGTAGGAGTTGACTAAAATTCCCTGACGAGGGTCAGTCTTGACACCAACCTTTTCAAGGTTGAGTTTTTCCAGATTGCGAACACGACCAACCGCAATCAGCACCTTGTCAACATCATTAAGGATAATTTCTTGTTCGCCCGATTGTAAAATGAGTGATTGGGTACTCACATCGCAGGCTTTGGCGACTGTTCCCAGGTGCAAGGTAATGCCGCGCTTTGCCAGTTCAGATTGGATGGCTTCGGATGCTTCGGGAATAGAAGTTGTCAGGGGTCGCCTGTCCAGAGCAAACATCGTAACCTTGGTTCCAATTTTCTGGAAGGCAAAAGCCATCTCGAGCGCAATGACACCTGCGCCAACGATGACCAAATGTTTTGGCGCGTCACGCAGGTCAAACAAGGATTCATTGGTCAACACCATTTCAGGCGGTAAGCCAGGAATATCGAGCAAACGCGGGCGGGCGCCAGTGGCGATGACGATGTTCTCGGCGCTGATGTTGCGCAAGCCGCCATCTTTGAGCGCCACCTTGAGTTCTTTCGGGGCAGTGAAAGACGCTGTGCCTTCAATAAAAGTCACGTTTGTCATCTCGCGGACTTCGTGAGTTTCCTTTTCACGCAGCGCGTCGCGCTTGCGGATGACTTCGCGCAGGACTTCATCCGGGTTGTCGCCTGGTTTGAACTCGCGCGCCAGATGTATCAACGTTTTGGACGGAACACAGCCAACATTGGTGCAGTCACCGCCGACGTGATTGCTTTCAATAAGTGCGACTTGTTTGCCCAGCCCGGCCAGTCCGATGGCAACGGTCATGCCGCCCGAGCCGGCGCCGATGACGATGGCGTGAAAATGTTCAGTGGTCATAATGAAAATTCCTTTGTTTTATAGTATTATGGCGCAGGATTTGCGCTATTAGCGCAAATCCTAGCAACCTTTGGTTGCGGCCCGCGAAGCGGCTGCGCTATGAATAATTCGTGGAAGTAGAAACGGCTTCACGTTTCTTGAAAATCCGCGAAAGCGCGATACTGACGATGAAAATCGCGATTGAAAAGCCGAGCGTGACCGGGTTCAACTGCGGGATAGCCCCGTCAAACGTCTCAATCGAAGCGCCGAAACCGACAAAAGCAATCGTACCAGGAATGGAACCCAGCGCGGTCGCCAAAATAAATGCCCAGTAGTGAATTTTTAGAAAACCAGCCAGGTATGAAACCGCGTCGTAGGGCAGGAAGATGAAGCGCATAATCATGACTGTCTCGAAGCTATTCTCGCGCATTCGGCGGGCATAACGCTGAATCAGGCCGTCTGAGCCGTCGTCTTTGAACAGCCCCTCGCCAAAGTAACGCCCAACGAAAAAAGCCACCGTCGATGAGGCGTTGCTCGCCAAAATGGTGTACAAAACCCCCAGCAGTGGCCCGAAGACAAAACCACCAGCGAGAGTCAGCACCGTAGACGGAAACAGGACGAGGGGGCGAACGATGTAGAGTCCGATATAGACCAGCGGGCCCCACAATCCAGTCGTCATAAAATCCAGCAAACGCTGAACAACTTCCAGCGGTGAAAGGTCATTAGCGCTGGCGTACCATTGGTAGCCGATGATGAGCGCCGCCCAAAAGAGCAGGGCGGGGACTTTGGCGGCGTGTTCTTGCAGCTTGGGGATGAACTTTGAAACAGTTGTGTTGTTTTCGATTTCCATTGCTTCTGTCTCCTCAAGTTTTAGAAGGCAAAGCAGGAATATATCTTACCTTCTCTGTCCAAATTGATCATTGGTAAGAAAATGCCACCAAATGTCTTCTAAATAGTGAGAATCGATCGACCCAAGGAACGAATTATGCCGCTCGAAATTAACAAATCACTTCTAAAATCCCTGTTGCTGATGGCTGATATTGTCGAAGCGCGAGACCCATATACCGGAGGGCATGTCTGGCGGGTGTCGCAGTTCGCCAAATTGCTGGCAACCAAGGTTGGGATGTCAGGTGATGATATTGTTCGGGTCAGCATTGCCGCCTATTTGCACGACATGGGCAAGGTTGGCATTCCAGACCAAATTCTGAAAAAGGAAGAGGCGTTGAATGATGATGAATACGAGGTCATCAAAACTCATCCATCCATCGGTGACCGGCTACTGGCTGGGCATCCACTCGCTGAAATGGTACGGACTGCGGCTGCCGAACACCATGAACGTATAGACGGCAAAGGGTATCCGAATGGATTGCAGGGCGAGCAACTCTCGCTGGTTTCACGGATTGTCGCCATCGTGGACGCCTTTGATGCGATGACCAGTACGCGCCCGTATCGTAAGGGGATGCCGATTGAGACGGCGCTCAATATTTTGAGAGAAAACGCCGGAACTCAATTTGATACCGAGCTGGCGCGCCACATGTGCGAGTTGGGCAAGGCTGGCGACCTGGCGCATATCGTCGGGCACACAGCGGACGGCATCCCGGCTGTCACCTGTCCGCATTGTGGGCCAGTGGTCGCCATTCCACGTAGCACCGAGGATGGTGACATTGTTTATTGCCGCGCCTGCCGTGGCGAATTGCAGTTGCGCCGCCGTGGGGATACTTTCGAAGCCGAAATGATAGGGATGACGGATGACCCGCGTAAATTGGAGCCTGTTCCCAATGAAGCCGGGATAGAATCGCTACTGGAACAAATTGGGTGAGCAATCTGACGGATTGTCACCCAAGTTTTTGTAAGGAGAGTGCCAGATTGAATTTCTGGAAAGAGAGAAACGGCAACCATGAACGCCGCCGACAAACAAAAGCTGGGACCCAGGGAAACTATGAACACAAAACATGTTCGCAAAAAGAAGAAAATAAAAGTGGAGAATCATGAACAAGCGTTTATCGGCCCGGCTGTAAATTCTGGCAAGGTGAATAGAAAACAATTTCTGGAAACATGGACAGAAAGCCCGGAACTTTATCGCTTTCTTTTTAACAACATCAATGATGCAATTTTTGTTTCGGTAAGGGACGAAGAAAATATTCTTCCAGGAAAATTTACCCTGGTTAGTGATATAGCCTGTCAACGTTTGGGATATACGCGGGATGAACTGCTTCAGATGACTCCTCTTGACATTAGTGAACCCCTGGCTACTATCCCTGGGACGTTAGAGTCGCTTACAAAAGAGGGGCAACAAATTCACGAAGAGATTTTGGTTGCAAAAGATGGGCGCAAAATTCCGGTTGAAGTTAGCACGCGCCTTTTTCAGTTAGATGGGCAAGAAATGAACCTGTCTATTGCACGTGATATTAGTGAACGTAAACAAGCAGAAAATAAATTAAAACTCCAAAGCACGGCTCTCAATGCTGCGGCAAATGCGATTGTAATCACAGACAAAGATGGCACAATTCAATGGGTTAATGCCGCCTGGAGTCGATTGACGGGTTACTCTTACGAAGAATCGCTCGGTAAAAACCCGAGGATTTTGAAATCAGGCGTTCAGGACGCCTCTTATTATGAAAATCTATGGTCTATCCTTTCAGAAGGAAAAGTCTGGCACGGAGAATTGGTCAATAAACGCAAAGATGGAAGTTTTTATTCAGAGGAACAAACCATCACGCCGGTCTATAACGACAATGGGGATTTGACTCATTTTATCGCCATCAAACAAGATGTCAGCGAGCGCAAAACGATGATGGAAAAACTCAGGCAATTAAGCATCTATGATTCATTGACTGGCCTATATAATCGAGGTTTTTTTGAAGCAGAAATGTCCCGGCTTGAACAGCAAAAAAACTTTCCGGTTAGCATCATCATTGGCGATATAGATGGCTTGAAGACCATAAACGACCGCGATGGACATGCGGCTGGTGATGCATTGATTCAACGTGGCGCTCAAGTATTAAAGAATGCATTTCGTTCTGCAGATATCGTGGCGCGTATTGGAGGCGATGAATTTGCTGTAATTTTGCCGCAAGCAGACGAACTAACAGCAAAAGAAGCCTTGTTACGCTTGCGCCATATTCTTGATGCCCATAATCGCTCTTACCAGAATAACCCGCTCAGTATTTCGCTGGGGGTAAGCACTACCAAAGGCACATCAACCTTGTTGGAAGTTCTGAGAGAAGCGGATGCAAATATGTACAGGGAAAAGCGGGAACATTATCGCGACTAGTGCCGGAACTTTCTAAAAATGTAGGGTAAAAGTGGCACATTTCAGCCGCTTTTACCCTGCAAACTAATGAAGTTCCGGTGCTAGCGCTGATGCGCATAGTTTGCCATCAAGTGCGCCATTTTTTCCTGTAATTCTGCCGGACTGTCCACGATGTGATGGTCGTCCAGCAAGCCAGATTCATGCAATTTGCGGCGTGTTAGCGGCGTGGAAACTGCCAGAACCAGCGCCCCAGCCGCTAACCCTGCGCGAACCCCGGCGACAGAATCCTCGACCACCATGCACTTGTCAGGCGCAGTTCCCAGGGCTTTGGCGGTTAACAAGTAAATCTCCGGGTCGGGCTTGGGATTTTCGACATCTTCCCGGGTGGCAATAAAATCGAAAGCAGTTTCAAGTTTCAGGGCGCGCAGTGACCGTTCAACCTGTGGACAATAGGACATGGTTGCCAGTCCCACCTTGCAGTTGGCGGTGCGCACCTGATGCAATAAATCCACATTGTGCGGCCAGGCGGCTGCGCTCAGCACAGATTCATCTGCCACAATTTCTTCAAAGATTCTCAGCCGAAGGCGGGTGTAAACCTGCCAGGGTTCACTTGCGCCAAACTCCATCATACGAGTACGCGCAAATTCTTCCAGGCCAAAACGCTGGAGCATTCCCCTGGAAACTTCCTCACGCGAGCCGCCAACAAAGTCTTCAAAAGCGGTGATGGCCTCGGCCTCACTGAATACGCCCGGCCTGAGTTGGATTGCGGCGCGGGCATAGGATTGAGCTTTGAGTTGCTCGGTCTCCAGCAGGGTTCCATCCAGGTCAAAGATAACAGCCCGAATCATCATACCCCCTTGAGATATTCGCGAATGAGCAGCGCGGCGGTTGCTCCTTCACCTGCTGCCGAGGCAACCTGCTTGGTGCTACCCTGGCGCACATCCCCCGCCGCAAAAATGCCCGGGTTACTGGTTTCGAGGAACATCGGTTCGCGTTTCTCAAAGCCGGGAAGCTGCCGCCCGTCATGCACCAGGTCATGCCCGGTCACAATGAAGCCCCATTGGTTGCGCTCCACGTCCGTTTTTTCGAGAATGCCCGTATTGGGTGTCAGTCCGATAAAAACGAACACACCGGAGGGGTGGATGGTTTCAGTCTGTCCCGTTTCACGGTTTTTTATGGTCACTTCTTTCAGTTTGCCACCTGCGCCGCTGAATTGTGTCACCTCGGTATGGAAGCGCACATCAATTTGTGGATGGTTGAGCGTTTTTTCCTGAATCACCTGACTGGCCGAAAGTTTGTCGCCGCGTACCAGCAAAGTTACTTTTTCGACAAACTTCACCAAAAACAGACTTTCCTCCGCTGCGCTATTACCGCCGCCGATGACCGCCACCGGCTGGCCCTTATAAAACGGCCCATCACAAGTGGCGCAAAAATGGATGCCCGCGCCGATGAAATCGTCCTCGCCAGGCGCGCCCAGGCGCTTGTAACGGCTGCCGGTTGCCAACAAAATGGCTTTGGCGCTGTATTCGCTCCCATCGGCAGTCTGGACGCTATGATAATTGTCCTGGCTGCTGATTTTGGTAACATCCTGCGCCTGCAACATTTCCACACCAAAACGTTCAGCCTGCTGGCGAAGTTGGGAGGCGAACTCCGACCCCAACACGCCCTCCGCAAAGCCGGGGACGTTGTCCAGCCGCTCTGTCGCTGCCGCCTGCCCACCCAGGGCGGCGCGCTCGATAACCAGGGTCTCGATTCCCTCACGGGCGGTATAAAGCGCCGCAGTCAGCCCGGCGGGCCCACCGCCAATCACAATCAGGTCATAAAAACGGCGCGATGCGCTGGTTTTTAATCCCAACTTGGTAGCAAGTTCTGCATTCGATGGCTCAACCAAAATCGAACCATCCGCAAATTCAATCGTCGGAATAATGCGCTTGCCATCATTCTTCTGCAAAACATAATCTTCGCCCTTCTTATCCTGCTCAATATCCACCCAGTGATAAGGAATCTGATGTTCGCCCAAAAATTGCTTGCTGCGACGACAATCGGGACACCAATAAGCCCCAAAAACTGTAATTTCGGCTTGATTTTCCATGAAATAATCTCCTCACTTATTAGAGCGCATAAGTCTCATAAAACTTACGGGTAAGAAATTAAAACGTATAATCATCCGTAAAATCATGACACAAACACACATTATCAGGATATTGGGAATATTCCTCACTCTGGGGCTTTTTTCCGCTTGTGCGCCACAAACCACCCCCCAACCGCTTCAAGCGAAACGCCCCACCCTCGCGCCTGCACCCGTTAATCAAAGTCAGCCCACCGAAAAGCCACAACCCGTTGCCCCTGCCGCGCCCGTCCTTTCTTTTACCACCTACCCGCAACCCGACGGCAACCGGCTGATCACTGGCTCAGGACGTTTGCCTGAAGCCAGTCTTGAAATTCGCTTGCAGGGCAAACCGCTATGGGTGGTGGCTGCGCCTTTGGGCACAGGCAGCCTTTGGGCCGTCGCGCTCGAAGATGGTCGGGTGCAGGTCTTTCGCATCGATTCCAGCGGCTGGAAAGAAGTCCCCGAAATGGCAGCCAAGCTTCCGGGTGGCATGCCCCCAGTCCTGGCTCTTGGCGCAGGAAACGCCCATTTGCTCGAACCTGGCCCCGGAGCCTCCCCGTTCACATCGCCTATCCTGCTGCCCGATGGACGTTTGGCATTTATCAGCAGCGATGGGCAACTCAACATCGAAGAGGAGCCGCCGCTGCCTGTGAACGCCCTGCCAGACGCGCGCCTGCTGGTAGATGATACCGGACGATTGCTCTTTCTCTCTGAACCAACCAGCGAGTATGCCCATGCTGTTTTGGGCGATGACCTGGAAGCAGCCGGCATTACCCTGGTGAATACACAAACCTCCCCGCCGCAAATTGCTAAAATTGCCGCGCAAGGCAGCGAGGTGATTGAAGGGATTACCCCACTTTGGGCCGATTTGAATGGCGATGGCACACGCGAAATCATTGTCACACAAAGCAACAGCCAGGATGGCGCACGGCTGGTGGCATACAGCGAAGATGGCTCGCTCCTGGCAGCCAGCCAACCAATTGGGCAGGGCTTCCGTTGGCACCATCAGTTGGCAGTTGGAACGTTCTTGCCAGGCGACCAAGTGCAAATTGCTGTCGTGCGCACCCCGCACATCGGCGGCGTAATTGAACTGTTCGCGCTCGAAAACGGCCAGTTGGTGCGCCGCGCCGAATTGGCGGGGTATAGCACGCATCAAATTTATTCTCGCAACCTGGATTCTGCCCTGTCGCTCGATTTGAACGCCGATGGCATTCTGGAATTGCTTGTTCCGGAGCAATCACAACAGGCGATTGCCTTGGTTGCCTTTCGGGACGGTGCGCTGCGTCCCGTCTGGCGCGCTGAACTGGACAATATACTCTCAACCAACCTGGCAGGGATAACCCTGGCCGACGGAGGGCTGGCATTTGGGCTGGGTGAGGTAGACGGCATATTGCGAATCTGGTTTACGGAGTAATTAATCGTCATCCAAACCCATCTGTACTGTAGAGACACAAATTCTGATAACAGGAGCTTTCTCATGGATATTGCCATTGTAGGTTTAGGAAAAATGGGCGCGAATATGGCGCGCCGCTTGATTAATGGCGGGCATCGCGTGGTCGGCACAGACCGCTCGTTTGAAGCCGCTCAAAAACTTGCCGTTGAGACCGGCCTCGTCGCGGCTGGGACTCTAGCCGAGGCGGTCGCTGCCTTGCCCGCGCCGCGCGCGGTGTGGGTCATGGTTCCGGCGGGCGCGCCGACCGAAGCGGTCGTCGACGAACTGGCGGGGTTGCTCTCGCCCGGCGACACGGTTATCGACGGCGGTAACACTTTTTATAAGGATGACATCCGCCGCGCTGCCGCGCTCAAGGAAAAAGGCATTCATTATGTGGATGTCGGCACAAGCGGCGGGGTCTGGGGATTGAAGGAAGGCTACAGCCTGATGGTCGGCGGCGAAACGGAAGCCGTGCAGCGGCTGAGTCCGATTTTTGAGACACTCGCCCCGGCAGCCGATAAAGGCTGGGGCCATGTCGGCGGCGTGGGCGCGGGGCATTTCGTCAAAATGGTGCATAACGGCATCGAATACGGCCTGATGCAGGCCTATGCCGAAGGCTTTGAAATCATGCACGCCAAGAAGGATTTCGCGCTTGACCTGCACCAGGTGGCCGAAATTTGGCGGGTGGGCAGCGTCGTGCGCTCGTGGCTGCTGGACCTGACTGCCGAGGCCCTGAGCGGCGACCAGGATTTGAGCGAGATTGCCGGGTATGTCTCCGATTCGGGCGAAGGCCGTTGGACAGTCTTTGAAGCGGTGGATTTGGATGTGCCCGCCCCGGTCATCACGCTTTCGCTGCAACAGCGTTTTGTCAGCCGCCAGGACGAGAGTTATGCGGCCAAATTGCTGGCGGCCATGCGCAACCAGTTTGGCGGACATGCCGTCAAAAAGGCCGAAAAATGAACGAAACCTGCGAATCAACCAGCATTGTCATCTTTGGCGCATCCGGCGACCTGACCTGGCGCAAACTTATCCCGGCGCTCTACAACAGCTTCAAAAAGGGACGGCTCCCCGAGTGCGCCAATGTGGTTGGGTTTGCCCGCCGCGACTATTCGGATGACGCCTTCCGCGCCCACTTGCGCGAGGGCGTGGCCCAGTTCAGCCCGGAAACCTTTGACCCGCTGGTCTGGGAAAAGTTTGCGCCGCGCCTGCATTACTTTCGCGGCAACCTGGATGAACCTGCCGATTTTGCTGGCCTTGACGCTTTTTTGCGTGGACTAGAAGACGGCCCTGCCAACCGGCTGTATTATCTCGCCACCGCCCCGGAATATTACAGCCCGATTTCTGGTCATCTCGGCGCGGCGGGCATGTCGCGCGACGACGAAGACTACGGCGCATGGCGGCGCATCATCATCGAGAAGCCCTTCGGCACCGACCTGGTTTCGGCGCAGGAACTCAACCGCGCCGTTCACGCCGCTTTCGAGGAGCGCCAGGTCTACCGTATTGACCATTATCTCGGCAAGGAAACTTCGCAGAACATCCTGTTTTTTCGCTTTGCCAACGCTATTTTCGAACCGGTCTGGAACCGGCGTTACGTCAGCAACGTTCAAATCACCGTCGCCGAAAGCGTGGATGTGGGCAGCCGCGCCGGTTACTACGATTCATCTGGCGTTGTGCGCGATATGTTCCAGAATCACCTGTTCCAACTGCTGGCGCTGGTGGCCATGGAGCCGCCCGCTTCCTTTGAGGCAGACGCCGTCCGCAACGAGAAGGTCAAGGTCTTCCAGAGCATCCGCCCGATTGACCTGAACGACACTGTCCGCGCCCAATATGATGATTACCGCGCTGCTGAGGGCGTTGCCCCCGATTCGCACACCCCGACTTATGCCGCGCTCAAACTGTTTGTGGATAACTGGCGCTGGAAGGGCGTCCCGTTTTACCTGCGTTCTGGCAAAGCCTTGAAGCGCAAGACATCCGAAATCATTGTCGAGTTCCAGCGCCCACCGCACCTGATGTTCGACCTGCCAGAAGACGCGTACCTGACACCCAACCTGATTTCGCTCTGCATCCAGCCGGATGAAGGCATTCACCTGGGCTTCCAGGCCAAAGTCCCCGATTCTAATCAGGCGATGCGCTCGGTGGATATGGACTTCCACTACCGCGACTCGTTCAATGACCACAGTCTGCCCGAAGCCTACGAGCGCTTACTGCTCGAAGCACTCAAGGGAGACGCCGCGCTGTTCACCCGTTCAGATGGGATCGAAGCATCCTGGAAGGCAATCGACCCGGTGCTGCAAGGATGGGCGGAACAAAATCTGCCGCCGTTGGTCACCTATTCACGCGGCGCATGGGGGCCAGCCGAAGCCGACCAACTCCTAGCCTGTGCCGGTCATGAATGGCGGCTGGGTTGTGTGGATTGAAGAAACATGCCCAGCGATAGGGTTTTGCGTTCAGAACAACAGGCCGTCCGCTCTTATGACCGGTTAAGCCGCTGGTATGATTGGCTCTCCGTCAAAAGCGAATGGCCGCTTACCCAGTCCGGCCTTGATGCGCTGAACCTTTGCGGCAGTGAGCGCGTCCTGGAAATTGGCCCGGGTACAGGCAACGCCTTGCGCGCACTTTCAAACCGGGCATCCTTTGTTGTCGGGCTTGATATTTCTGCCGGTATGTTGAGCGTTGCGCAAGCCAAATTAAAAACAGAAAGAGCGTTGCCTCGTATATCCCTGGTGCGTGGCAACGCTCTTTTTCCGCCTTTCCAGGCGGGGAGTTTTGATGTGGTTTTTCTCTCATTTACGCTGGAATTGTTTGATACGCCAGACATTCCGCAGATACTGACGCATTGTAGCTTTCTGCTTGCTTCTACCGGGCGGCTTGGCGTCGTTGCCCTGGCGTATGACCAACAAGAACCTTTCTCGCAGCGTGTCTATGGCTGGTTTCACGAACACTTTCCCGCTTATGTAGATTGCCGCCCCATTGACACGCGAAACGCAATCCAGAAGGCCGGTTTCACGTTGACTTCTTTCTCCCGCACAAAGATGTGGGGGCTGGCTGTTGATATTTGCGTGGCAGAAAAGAACTCATAGACGATATTTTCCTGTAAAATCTACCATTTTACCTGCGCTTTGAGCGGTTTCGAGCAAGTTAAGCGCGGTTTTTATCACGCTGGTCTGTGTTTCTACATCTCCTGGCGCGCCCAGGGTGCGGCCCATCGGGAAGGGGGTAATCAGGGCGCGCGGCAGGTTCATAGCCCGTAATCGCTCCCGAAAAGCAGAGACGCCCACCACCACAGTTGGGATTCCACCCGCTTCCATCACGCGCGCAATGTGTCCCACGGACACATGACAAACCGGTCAGACCGGCACCAGCAAGAGCGCCTCAATGCCTTCGGATTTGAACTTCTCCAGCCAGGCGGGCGCGGTCTGGTTGCGTAGTTTGAGTTGCGAAGTTGCGCCAACAAAAGAGTAGGCATTGGCGGCGAGTTCACCAACCATGCCTTCGGCTTGCAGCTCGCGCAGGCGGTCAATTGGAAAGTTGGTATTGGGGTCAGACTGGGAGCCGCGCACATCATATCCGCCGTGGCGGGCGCGAAGTTTGCTGGCAGGTGTATCCATCGAGATGACGGATAACTGTGGCTCGGCTTTGATAAAGTCCATAATTCGCGCTTCGGCTTCCTGCTGCGACATATTCTCCACGCCAAAAGGCCGGGGGTCGTCGCCTTCGACAAAGTGCCCGCTGGAGACCATCAATCCCAGTCGCAGTTGGGTCAGTGGGGCGCGCAAAGGGCTAAAAGGCGCATCTTCATAAACAAATTTGCCGGGTTGATTGTAGACCCTGGCTTGGGCCTGGATAATATGTTCGGTGACGCGCGAAAAATCGCCGTCATTGAGCGCGTCTCCCATTTTCCACATCAAATCCCGAAAAAAGGCACTGGCTTCTTCATCTGGCAAGTCTGCAAGGAATTTGAAGTTCATGTCTGAGCGGGAGCCGTAGTAAAACGACTTTTTGAAGGCTTCAAAGGTTTCGGGGATGTTTTCCATATTGTTCTCCTATACGGGTTGTTTCATGCCAAACACGGATGATTTCGGCTACGCTCCAAGCCTGGGCGATGCACCCGCGCGGCGTGAATGGCGGATCGCCATCAAAAATCTCACTGACACTTCCCAAGCCGTGCTCGGTCAGATGCCGGAAAAATGGCTCGATGAAAGTACGCGCAATTTGGGGATCGCCATATACCTTCAGGTGGGCGCTGGCAAATGCGCCAATCAGCCAACCCCAAACCGTACCCTGGTGATAAGAACCGTCGCGCTTTTGAGCGTCCCCACCATAAATGCCGATATAACCGGTTTCGTCGGGGGCTAGACTGCGTAAACCATGCGAGGTAAGTAATTGGCGGGCACAGACATCGACAACAGCTTTTTGACGCTCAGCGCTCAGGGGACTGTGATGCAGCGAAACGGCGAACAACTGGTTCGGGCGAAGGGCAGAGTCGTTGCCAAAAGGCGTATCGAGTACATCGAAACAGTATCCAGCTTCTTTGTTCCAGAAACGTTCAAATCCAGTTTTGGCACGATCGGCAAGTTGGCGATAGTGATCGGCTGGCTGGTTGAGAATCTCGCAAAAACCGACCAGGCTGCGCAATGCGTTGTACCAAAGGGCATTGATTTCTACCGGTTTGCCAATGCGCGGCGTGACAACCCAATCACCCCATTTCGCATCCATCCAGGTTAATTGGACGCCGGGTTCGCCAGCGTAAAGCAGGCCATCCGCAGGGTCAAGATGGATCTGGTAGCGCGTGCCGCGTTCGTGCCAGTCAATGATATTGGTGAGGATGGGAAAGAGTTCTTGTAGCAGGTCAACATCGCCAGTAGCGATATGATAGGCGCGGATGGCTTCAAAGTACCACAGGGTTGCATCGACGGTATTGTATTCGGGTGTTTCCCCGTAATCGGGAAAGCGGTTGGGTAGCATGCCCTGGTCTACAAAGCGGGAAAAGGTGCGCAAAATGCTGCGCGCAATTTCAGACCTGCCGGTGGCGAGCGTCAGGCCAGGCAAGCCGATCATGGTATCACGCCCCCAGTCGCCGAACCAATGATAGCCCGCCATGATTGAGTGGCCGCCGAGGTTGTCCTCGGGGCTGGGGCGGCTGATAATGAATTGGTCGGCGGCAAGCGCCAGTTCGGGAGGTATTCCCGACGCACGAGCAGCAATGTCGGATTCGTAAGCCTGTCGCTCCGTGAGGGCAGATTCGCCGTCCAGGTTTGGGTTGGGTTCGGTGCTGAGGACGATGGTCAGGGATTCTCCGGGAGCAAGAACCAAACAAAAATCTCCAGCATTCAGGTGGTCGTCTATGCCCGTAAACCCGCGATATTGTTCCATAGCAAGTGAAAAGCCGCGATACCATTCATTTTTGAGTTCGATTTTGGCGTTCGCGCTAAGCAGATAAAAAGGGGTGGCTTGCTCAAAAGCCTGAATACGCAGCCCATTTTTGGCGCGATGCACATCTATATGCCAGTCAGCTACCCTGGTTTCGGCGTGAAAATCGCGGTAATTGACCAGGGTTTTGCTGCTGATTTCGAGGGAGCCGCTGGCGCGCAACAGTCGATAGTGAACATAGGTGGTGTTGGCACCGGGTTGCATCCAAATCCATTTTTCGAGTAGTGCATCGGCGAAAGAAAACGTCCAAACTGGGATAGTACCCTCCAGTCGGAAGCGTTCAATATGACGATATCCATGTGGGTCGAGAACGCCATTCATCCAGCGATTTGCATAGAGATGGTAGGTTCGTTCATCGTAAAGAATGGTTTCATCCAGCTTGGTGGCCAGAACTGTGCGTCCAAGCGGCGGGTTGAGGGCTGCGACCAATAACCCGTGATAACGTCGGGTCAGCAGATTCGCGATTGTGCCGGATGCGTATCCGCCAATCCCGTTGGTGACCAGCCATTCACGAGACTCTGCCGCCGGTAGATTGCTACAAATTGCACGTCCAAAATCGATAGGGGTCATTGCGTTCCTTGTTATTGTCAGAATAGGAATAACTTCTTATTGATGATTGGATGAGATGATGCAGGGAATTCTTACGCAAAAAAAGGAGCAGACCGCTAATCTGAAAAATCATCATCTGCTTGCTGGTGAAGTCCCGTGCCGGTAACGTTCAGGCGGCTAGGTAGCATGTAGCCGATAACCAGCCTATTAAACAAAAAACTACTGACAAACACAATGCCTGTAGTTTTTTGGCAAAGGTGTGACGCAAGGTATGGGCGTGTATTTCTCAAGACATTTGATTTTTCTCAACGCCACAACCCGACGAGTACACGCTGGTGGTAAGCCGGCTGTTGCCACGTTGGCCAGATTCGCGCTCGCGCAAGTCTAGCCGTTCAGACACCGCGTTTCGGGCGTTGATGTTTACCGGGACTTGTCGGCTTTTCTCACCATTTGTAACTGCGAGATTTGCAGTGCACCGGTTAGCACGACATTTTGCAGTGGGGCAAAGTATGCCGAATATAAGCCAGATCGATGAGCAAGACAGGTGCAGCGCGCCCACCGTCAGCCAGTTTTCAATCTATGCCGGCCATCTTGGCTGCTTTGTCCGCCTCAGTCGAGGCAGTATAACGCATGGTCGTCTTCAGGTCATTATGCCCCAGCAGGTCGGCCAGGGTGCGGATGTCGCCGGGATACTTCTTCAGGAACAGGTAGGCGAAGGTGTGGCGCAGGGTGTGGGCATGAACAGGGATGTTGTCAGGCAGTTTGGCAGCCCGGGCATAGCGGGCCAGCATCTTGTGTATTCCGCTTGGGTTGGATAGTGCCCCGCGCTGCCCAGCCCACAGTTTCGCTTGGGGGCTGGTATCACCTGTGTAACCTTGCAGGTAATTGACGAAGGCGCTCTTGACGGCCTTCGTCATCGGCACGCTTCGCCGCTTCGATCCCTTGCCCTCACGCACAATAATGTAGGAAAAATTATCCCGAGTGTCGCGCTCACGGATCACCAGGTCGCCGAACTGCAAGTCCAGAACTTCGCTGACCCGCAGGCCGGCCCCGACCATCGCTTCAAAGATGGCGATGTCGCGCAGGTTTTCGTCCAGGTAGACCGCCCGGCTGAGTTGCTTGTAATGCTTTTCATCGAGGCCCTTGAACTCAGCCTTGTCGGTGTCCAGGAACCGGACTTCGGCTGCCGGATTTCTGGTCAACTGGCCGCTCTCGTGCAGCCAGGCAAAGAACTTGCGTACCGCAGCCACACGCAGGTTGATGGTGGTCGGCCTGGCGCGCTCGACCGATTGCTGGCGGGAGACCCAGTCCTTGAAGTCTTTGGGCAGCACTTTGGCAGGGTCGAAGGCGGAATCGCCGTAGGTCTGGGTGTGCCATTCGGAAAACAGGGCCAGTGCCCGTGCGTAGCCGAGAATGGTATGCGGACTGCGGCCATCGGTTTCAAGTTTTTCCAGCCAAGTTTCAATTGCAGTGGGGGACATGTTGGCGCACTCCGTTCAATAAATTCCGTCGTTCTGGCATCCTGGCTCCGGTTTGTTTTCGGGCCTGTATTTATTATATTGCCAGTTTCTGCGCCCTTATTTGCGTTTTCGGGCGATTTTCAGCCCATATCATACCCGTTTTGGGGCTATCTGTCAATATAATGATGATTATATTGACAGTTTATATTGCCGGTTTTGTCTTAAAATTGCGTCCTTTCAGCTCCAGCGCTTGGTTTTAAGATGCACTATGGCTTGCCACCGTTACTCTCTAAATGTCAGTAATAATGCATAGAATGCCTGTATAATTGTGCAAGTCGCTTTAAAAAAGCAAAAGCCCCACCGTTTGCGCCGGCAGGGCTTGATGTTGACAACACTACGCGAGTTGGGCGCGTAGCGGTAAAACGGATTATAGCATATTCCATTTCGCCGCCGCGTGCATTCAGCATGAGGCGGTTTTTTGTTAGCCGGGATTTCACTCAAAATCAAAGAAACAAGGCGGACTTTTAATGCCCAAAACAGCTACAAAGCCCAAGAACAACGGCGCAGGCCTGAGTATCGAAAATGAACTGTGGGAGACCGCCGATAAATTACGCGGACACCTCGACGCAGCCGAGTACAAGTCGGTGGTGCTGGGTCTGATTTTCCTGAAATATGTCTCGGATATGTTCGAGTTGGTGCGGGAGCGGGTGGAGGCCGAAGGTCTCGACGACCCCGAAGACCGGGATGTCTACCTGGCGGAGCGCGTTTTCTGGGTGCCGAAAGAAGCGCGCTGGAAGGTGCTACAAGACAACGCCAAGCAGGAGACGATTGGCAATCTGATTGACAAGGCGATGGAAGCCATCGAGCGCGACAACCCGACCCTGAAAGGGGTGCTGCCCGGCAACTACGGACGCGCCAGCCTCGACAAGCGCCGCTTGGGCGACCTGGTGGACCTGGTCAGCAACAAAATCAACTTTGCCGATGAAGAAAGCCGCAAGCAGGACACGCTTGGGCGGGTGTACGAATATTTCCTGTCGCAATTTGCCAGCCAGGAAGGCCGCCGGGGCGGGGAGTTCTATACCCCGCGTTCGGTGGTGCGCGTGCTGGTCGAGATGCTCGCCCCCTACAAGGGACGGGTTTTTGACCCGTGCTGTGGCTCAGGCGGGATGTTCGTGCAGAGTGAAAAATTTGTCGAGGCGCACGGCGGGCGGATTGGCGACCTTTCGATTTACGGGCAGGAATCCAATCCCAATACGTTCAAACTAGCCAAGATGAACCTGGCCATTCGCGGAATCGAAGGCGACCTGGGCCGCGAGCCTGCCGATTCCTTCCACCGTGACCAGCACCCCGACCTGAAAGCCGACTTTGTCCTGGCCAACCCGCCCTTCAACATGAGCGCCTGGGGCGGGGAGGGGTTGCGCGAGGACAAACGCTGGAAGTACGGCGTACCGCCGGTAAACAATGCCAACTTTGCCTGGGTGCAGCACTTTATTCACCATTTGAGTCCCAACGGTACCGCTGGTTTTGTGTTGGCAAACGGCAGCATGTCGAGCAATACCTCCGGCGAGGGCGACATTCGCAAGGCCATCATCGAAGACGACCTGGTGGCCTGCATGGTGGCCCTGCCGGGACAGTTGTTTTACAGCACCCAAATCCCGGTTTGCTTGTGGTTCCTGTCGCGGAACAAGAAACAGCGCAAGGGCCAGACCCTGTTCATCGATGCTCGCAAACTGGGAACCCTGACCGACCGCGTCCACCGCGACCTGACGGACGAGGACATCGCCAAAATCGCGGACACCTATCATGCCTGGTCTGGTAGGGGCGACCCGTCAGGGTTGGCGGAGTCGTCTTCATCGTCTATAGCGGGTCGCCCTTACATGGATATTCCCGGTTTCTGCAAATCCGTCACGCTCGAAGAAATCCGCGCCCAAGGTTATGTGCTGACGCCCGGACGCTATGTCGGCGCGGCGGAACTGGAAGAGGACGACGAACCCTTCGAGCAAAAGGTGGCGCGCCTGACAAAGGAATGGCGCGATTTGCAAGCCGAAGCCCGCCGGTTGGATGAGGTCATAGACACCAATTTGCAGGCACTCTCAAATGATGGCTAAAACCACCTTGTTATTAACGATTTGGCGGTTTCGCTGAATAACGCCTGGTCTTATTTAACGAAACATCAATAAGGAGCAACACAATGCACCGTGGTCTGAACCGCATCTTAAAGAGCCTGAATTTCTAACATGGCAGAGAACTGGCAAGATTTCTTTGTTGCTGATATTGCCTCCCCAGTGAAGAATGCGCTGGTTGGAGGTCCTTTTGGCTCGAATCTAGTTTCCAAAGATTATGTAGAAACTGGCATTCCTGTTATTCGTGGTCAAAACATGGGCGAACGTTGGATTAGTGGGGAATTTGTTTTTGTAAGCGAAGAGAAAGCAAAACAACTTTCACCAAATACTGCCCGTCCAGGAGATTTGATTTTTACCCAGCGCGGCACTCTTGGGCAAGTAGCTATTGTTCCTGAAAAACAATATGACTCTTTCATAATTTCACAAAGTCAAATGAAGTTGACTGTGGACAAAGAGAAAGCTGATGCTTTGTTCATATATTACGCTTTCAAGTCGCCTGAGCAACAAGATTACATTCTTCGCAATGCGATTCAAACGGGTGTGCCACACACAAACCTTGAACATTTAAGAACAACATCTATATTCCTTCCTCCCCTCCCCGAACAACGCGCCATCGCCGGGATTCTCGGCGCGCTGGACGACAAAATCGAACTCAACCGCCGCATGAACCGCACCCTCGAGTCCCTGGCGCGGGCGGTGTTTCAGGAAATGATGAAGTCAGAAGGCGGAAGGATGAATGGGCGGGAAACAACAATTGGTGAAGTGGTCACAATTGTTGGCGGGTCAACCCCAAGCACAACCAACCCTGTTTTTTGGGAAGGTGGTCATATTCATTGGGCAACCCCAAAGGATTTAGCACCTTTGCAAAGCCCTGTTTTACTGCATACCAATAGCCAAATTACAGAATTGGGATTACGAGAAATCAGTTCCGGATTGCTGCCCATAGGAACGGTATTGCTTTCTTCTCGCGCCCCAATCGGTTATCTGGCAATTACTCAAATTCCAACAGCAATCAATCAGGGTTTTATCGCCATTAAGTGTACAGAAGAAGCGCCGAACTACTTTATTCTGAATTGGCTAAAAGATAGCATGGAAGAAATAATCGGGCGGGCAAATGGAACAACTTTCTTGGAAATTAGTAAATCCAATTTTCGCCCCATGCCTATTTTTATTCCATCCAGCGACGCAATGAAACAATTTGTCAAAACAGTTGAGCCTTTGTATCAGAAGATAGTTGCCAACCTGAAAGAATCCCGCATGCTGGCGAGTCTGCGGGATAGTCTGCTGCCGAAGTTGATGCGGGGCGAAGTCCGCGTGAAGGATGTGGAGCATGAGTGAAACTTTCAACATCTATTGTGATGAGAGCTGTCATCTTGAACGGGATGGGCAGCCCAATATGGTGCTAGGCGCGCTTTGGTGTCCGCTTGACAAAACCCGCGAAATAGCCACGCGCCTTCGGGAGATAAAAAAACGACATGGCTTGTCTGCTAGTTTTGAAATTAAGTGGGTAAAAGTTTCACCAGCAAAACTGGCGTTTTATCAGGATGTTTTGGATTATTTTTTTGACGATGATGATTTGCACTTCCGAGGCTTAATTGCGGACAAAACCAAACTTCGTCATTTGGACCACAATCAAACCCATGATGAGTGGTATTACAAGATGTATTTTGATATGTTGAAAGTCATTTTGTTTCCTCATTCTCGTTATCGAATTTATATTGATATCAAAGACACACGAAATACAAACAAGATGGAACATATCAGAAAACTCCACGAAGTGTTGAGCAATAACTTATATGATTTCCGCCGGGAAGTGGTGGAAAGAGTTCAGGTAGTACGTTCACATGAAGTTGAACAACTGCAACTGGCCGATTTGTTGATAGGCATTGTCGCGTATGTGAATCGTAATTTACAAAGTAGCCCGGCGAAACTTTCACTGGTTGCCAGAATGCAGGAACGCTCTGGCTACCGCTTGACCAGCAAAACCTTATACCGCGAAGATAAAGTCAATTTGTTTGTGTGGGAGGCTGATTGGAGGTCTGGCTTTTATGACCGATAACCCAGAATGGCTGCCCCCTCTGATTCTGCTCAAAGACTCTGAAGGCGACTGGGATACTTACCTGGATAAGATTTACCAGGTATTCAGGCGTGATTTTGTTGCCAGGAAACCCGTCTTTCGTGGAATTCGCCTGGCGCTAAAACGTCATCCCATATCTGAAGGAAAAGAAGCAACTTTCTGGCATATTATTTCAGAAGGAAAAGATGAGCAAAATCGCACCCCTGATTTGCGCCGTTGTGAGCGTATGGGGTGGCCTTGTCCCATCATCGAAATGTCAGATGGTGACCACAACCTGAGAGTCTGGGAAAACCAGCGCGACGATGAAACACGCATTTGCATTTGGCTTTCCTTTGACGGCGAAGATTATCTTGTCGTTTTAGCAAAGCGCAAAGAGTTTGTTCTGTTATGGACTGCATATCCGCTTACTTATCCCCACCAAAAGCGCAAACTCCAGCGCGAGTACGAGGCCTATATGGCTAGGGCCGCTCTCTGACGAGAACGGCCCTGTTACTCTTTCTACGCATGGCAGATGAGCTATCTATAGTATAGCAAATTTGTATACCTGTTGTCAATAAATTGTATTTTAATCACCCGACTTATGAAACCCTTCACCGAATCCACTATTGAGCAAGCTGCCATCGATCGGCTCAAAACCTGGGCTACGACTACGCCTTTGGACCCGAAATTGCCTTTGATGGCGCAGTCCGCACGCTGGCGAGTCTGCGGGATAGTCTGTTGCCGAAGTTGATACGCGGAGAAGTGAGGGTGAAGGATGTGGAAAAGAATAGATGAAGAGTTAATTTTGTAACGCCGGTGTAGAGAAGTATCTTATAATCAAACAATGGAATCAATGGAATTAGCAAATTGAGGAGACTGTCCTATGAAACAGCATTTGGAAAGCCTGATGATTGATCGTTTTCGTGGCTTACGCAATCTCGAACTACAAAATCTGGGGCGGGTCAATCTATTTGTTGGACCAAACAATTCGGGGAAAACCTCCGTGTTGGAAGCCGTTTCGATTTATAGCCGCTCAATGGATGCGTTGGAATGGCTAAATACGGCTCGCAGGCGCGAATCTATTGGCAATTCGATTAGGCCAATTACACGAACAAACTCCCTTCGCTGGCTCTTCCCCCAAAATTACCAACAGACTCCTGATGATTTGTATCATGGAGAAGTTCGAATGAAAGCCAGTGGTAGATTTTCGGTTCAGTCTCTTTTGGCAAGATACCAGGAAATTCGCGGCATTCCTGATGAAAGCACCTTGAAGCGTATTCAACAAGGAATGTCAGCGCGCGAACCCGATGCGACTTATCAAGGCGCGGAACTGCAAGTAAATATTCAGTCAGAACACGCAGCTGATTTATTTAACCAACCCGTAGGAGATGTGCAAACCAGTTTTATTTTTTGGGACCGAGCGCCATTCTTTGACCGGCAGAAATCGCCAGCCCTTTATTCCCTCCCCGTGCGAACCATTACGCCGGTCTCTCACCGAACAGAGGCGGCGCAAGTGGAACGATTTAGCGAAACGGCGCTAAACAGAGAGATAGGAAATGTTCTCGACCTTGTGCGTTTGTTTGACCCTGATATCACAGGCATGCAAATTTTAGGAACTTTGGGAACAAGCCTGTATATTGAGCATAAAAAATCAGGGTTGACGCCTCTCAGCGCATTTGGCGATGGCTTGCGCCGCGTCGTTATGATTGCATTGACCCTGCCCAATATCAAAAAAGGAATCCTTCTTATTGATGAAATAGAAACGGCTATTCACGTTTCTGTCCTTAATGAAGTCTATCATTGGCTTTTCAAAGCCTGTGAAAAGTACGACATCCAACTATTTGCCACGACCCATAGCCTGGAAGCAGTAGATGCATTATTGTCAGCCCGCGATTCTCGTGATGGCCTGGTGGCTTATCAATTGGGGCAGGCGGACGAGCCAGCGAAACGATTTAGCGGTGAAATGATTGGTCGCTTGCGATTAGAACGCGGTCTGGATATTAGGGGTGGCTTATGAAGCAATATCACTACCTGATTGTCGAAGGCCAGCATGATATCGCCTTTGTCGCGCGGCTGCTGAAGGCCCTAAATATCAGGCAGGTTACAAAGAAAAGCGTTCTTGACCAGTTTTGGGACGTATTGATACCCAAAAATTTTCCCGTGCAAGATGATTTACTGAAAAGGGTTCCCGTCCCTGCATTTTTTGAAAACGACACGCATTCGATAGCGGTTCACTCTGCCCGAGGAATTACCAGGTTAACAGAAACACTGGGCGAAACTTTGTCACTCATCAGTCAAGAGCGATTCGCAAGTCACGGATTTCTGCTTGACGCAGACCAGGAACAAAGTCCAGACGAGCGATTTGAAGCCCTCATCACTGAACTCAAGGCTAACAATTTCACTGTCCCGGCTGGACTGCGTCTTGGAGAGGTATCGGGTAGCAAGCCAGCGTTTGGCGTCTATATCCTGCCCGACAATCAAAACAAGGGTACGCTGGAAGATGTATTGTTACAGACCGCGCAGGTGAATTACGCTCAGTTATCAAGCGTCGCCCAAACCTATATTCAAGCCATCGACCAGAACCAACTCACAACCGACGATCTTGACGAATTCAAAAAGCCTGCTGGAACAAAAAAAGCCCAGATTAGCGCTATGTCAAGCGTTCTAAAACCAGGGAAAGCCATCCAGAATTCCATCCAAGACAATCGCTGGCTGGATGGAGAAGCAATAGATTTACCAATCATAAAATCCATTACTACATTCCTTGCAGCGCTGTTTGATTTACCCTGACAGCAAATTATTAAATTATTACACTATCAGACCGAAACAAAAATTCTCAAAAGGGCGGTATGACCCCTTTCACCGAATCCACCATCGAACAAGCCGCGATTGAATGGCTCGACAGCCTGGGCTATGCCTATGCCTTTGGCCCGGAAATCGCCCCTGACGGCGGGCGGCCTGAACGCGGCGATTACCAGCAAACGCTGCTGCTGGGCCGCCTGCGGGAGGCCGTCGCGCGCATCAACCCCGAATTGCCCGCCGGGGCGCGCGAAGAAGCCCTGCAAAGGGTGCTGCGCCTGGGCAAGCCCTCGCTGTTGCTCAACAACCATGCATTCCACCAACTGCTGGTCAATGGCGTCGAGGTGGAATTCAAGCGAAGCAGTCCTGTGGACAAAAACAAGGAAGGCCGCCTGGTCAGCGGGCGGGCCTATCTGGTGGATTTCGAGAACGAAGACAACAACGACTGGCTGGCGGTCAACCAGTACACGGTCGAAGCTCCGCACCAGAACGGCACGGTCAACCGGCGGCCCGACCTGGTCATCTTCGTCAACGGCCTGCCGCTGGCGGTGATTGAACTCAAAAACGCCGCCGATGAAAAGGCCACCATCTGGTCTGCCTTCAACCAGTTGCAAACCTACAAAAATGACATCCCGGCCCTGTTCCACTATAACGAATTGCTCATCATCTCCGACGGCCTGAACGCCCGCTTCGGCTCGCTGACCGCCAACCGCGAGTGGTTCCTGCCCTGGAAAACCATCGAAGGTGAAGAGACCGCCCCAGGCACGGTCACGCAATTGGAAGTGCTGCTCAGGGGCATGTTCGAGAAACGCCGCCTGCTCGACCTGGTTCGCTATTTCAGCGTCTTCGAGCAGGAACGCGGCGCGCCCACCGTCAAGAAAATCGCGGGCTACCACCAGTTCCACGCCGTCAATTACGCCCTCGGTGAAACCATCCGCGCCGTGGGGCAAATGGACGAGTTGGCCCAAATTGCTGAACTCAAAGGCACTTACCTGGCCCAAGCGCTGAAGGGCGGCGAAAGCGGCGACCGGCGCATCGGCGTCATCTGGCACACCCAGGGGTCCGGCAAAAGCCTGACAATGGCCTTCTACACCGGGCGGCTGGTGCGCCATCCGGCCATGCAGAATCCCACCATCATCGTCATCACAGACCGCAACGACCTCGACGACCAACTCTTCGGCACCTTTTCGCGTTGCTCCGAAGTCCTGCGCCAGGCCCCCGAACAAGCCACCAGCCGCGAAGACCTGCGGGCCAAACTCAAAGACCGCGTCGCGGGCGGCATCTTCTTCACCACCATCCAAAAATTCATGCCCACCACCGAATCAGGTGGCATGTTGTCTGACCGCTCCAACATCATCGTCATCGCCGATGAAGCCCACCGCAGCCAGTACGATTTTGTGGATGGCTACGCCCGCAACATGCGCGACTCGCTGCCAAACGCCTCCTTCATCGGCTTTACCGGCACGCCCATCGAACAGACCGACGCCAACACCCGGGCCGTGTTCGGCGATTACATCAGCATTTACGACATCCAGCAGGCAGTCGAAGACGGCGCGACGGTCAAAATCTACTACGAAGGCCGCCTGGCCAAACTCGAACTGGACGAAGAAGAAAAGCCGCGCATCGATCCCGAATTCGACGAGGTGACCGAAGGCGAGGAAATCGAGCAGAAGGAAAAACTCAAAAGCAAGTGGGCCGCGCTCGAAGCGGTCATCGGCGCCGAAAAACGCATCGGCGTGGTGGCCGCTGATATCGTCCAGCATTTCGAGAAGCGCCTCGAAGTGATGGACGGCAAGGCGATGCTGGTCGGCATGTCCCGCCGCATCTGCGTTGACCTGTACAACGCCATCGTCAAACTGCGCCCGGACTGGCACTCGGACGATGACCGCCAGGGCGTCCTCAAGATTATCATGACCGGCAGCGCCTCCGACCAGTCCGACTGGCAGCCGCACATCCGCACCAAGGCCCGCCGCGAGGAACTCGCCAAACGCTTCAAGAACCCGGTGGATTCGTTCAAAATTGTCATCGTCCGCGATATGTGGCTAACCGGTTTCGATGTCCCGCCGCTGCATACCATGTATATCGATAAACCCATGCAGGGACATGGGCTGATGCAGGCCATCGCGCGCGTCAACCGGGTCTACAAAGATAAACCCGGTGGCCTGATTGTCGATTACCTCGGCCTGGCCTATCACCTGCAAAAAGCCCTGGCGACCTACACCGAGGCCGGACGCTCGACCGAAAGCGTGCTCGACCAGGAGCAAGCCGTCAACGAACTGCTCAAACGCTATGAGATTTGCAAGGGCCTGTTTTACAACTTCGATTGGTCAAAATATTTCACCGGCACGGCCCAGGAAAAACTGAACGTCCTGCCCCGCGCGCTGGAACACATCCTGGCCCAGGAAGACGGCAAAAAGCGGCTGCTGCAAGCCGTCCGTGAACTCTCGCTGTCCTTTGCCCTGTCCGTCCCCGACCCGCGCGCGCTCGCCATCCGCGACGATGTCGCCTTCTTCCAGGCTGTCCGCGCCGCGCTGGTCAAATCGACGGTGGACGGCGAACAATCCGCCGAGGACCTCGACCAGGCCATTCGCCAAATCCTGTCCCGCGCGGTGGCCGCCAGCGACCAGGTCATCGACATCTTCGCCGCCGCCGGGTTGCAAAAACCCGAAGTCTCGATTCTCTCTGAAGAATTCTTGGCCGAAGTGCGCGACATGCCGCAAAAGAACCTGGCGATTGAACTGCTACGCAAGCTGCTCAACGACGAACTCAAGACGCGCATGAAGAAGAACCTGGTGCAGTCGCGCTCCTTCACCGAAATGCTCGAGCGCACCATCCGCGCCTACCAGAATCGCACCATCGAATCTGCCGAGGTCATCGCCGAACTCATCAACCTGGCTGAAGAAATCCGCGAAGCCCAGAAACGCGGCGAAAAACTCAACCTGAATGATGACGAAATCGCCTTCTACGACGCCCTGGAAGTCAACGACAGCGCCGTCCAGGTACTGGGCGACGACGCGCTGAAAGGCATCGCCCGCGAACTGGTCGAAACCGTGCGCAACAACGTCACCATCGACTGGACCGTGCGCGAAACCGTGCGCGCCAAATTACGCGTCATGGTCAAGCGCATCCTGCGCAAATACGGCTATCCCCCCGACATGCAAGAAAAAGCCACCACCACCGTCCTTGAGCAGGCCGAGTTGATTGCCAGGGATTGGGTGGGGTAGGGATTTGATTAGCAGAATAGGGATAGAAATTATTGGCAAACCAATGATAGCCAGACCATTGCTTACTCATGACATAGATCATGGAGCTCAAATGACTGTAAAAAAAATATCTGCAAATTACCAAGCCAGAGCAAGGGATATGATTAAATTTTTGGAAAGCGATGTCAAACTATTGCCTATTGATAATACTGCCAAAATAGAACATATCAATATGGGAATAAAATGGTTAAGGGGCTTTCTTGCACAAACAGTACCAGAATCAAATGAAGAGCCGATCTATTTAGATGGTGAAACATTAAAAATGCACCCTTGGGTACTGCTGGGCGATGGATATTCCAGAGGATGGGAGGGAATGGATGATATTTTTACAAATCGGCACTCTCGCAATTCAAATAGTGACGCTTTATGGCTTTATCAAGACTCGCTTTATGAAATCGTTGGTTTTTACTCACTTGATGAACAAAAACTACTTGTTCTAGAGTATGTTGATCGAGAACGAAAAAAGTTTGAAAGACTTCAAAAAAAATTCTCAGACAAAGATTCTGATGACATAAAATATGAGCGCACAAGAATCTCTGAAGAGGTTAGAATAACTGTTTGGCGCAGAGACCAGGGTAAGTGTGCCAGGTGTGGTAACAGGGAAAATTTGGAATATGACCATATCGTGCCAGTTTCAAAAGGCGGTAGCAACACAGCAAGGAACATTGAATTGCTTTGTCAAAATTGTAATCGAGCGAAAGGAAATCGTATTGAGTACGTCCGCATTGCTGGCAGATCATGAAAGTCTTGAGCGAATCAGAAACATAGCAGACAGATCCACCTCCACCGAAATATAACCGATACTACATGGAATATTACGAAAGTGCGGCAAAATGCTCTAGAGGGCCAGTGGTAGTCGTTATTTGAGTTGGCTTAGTGCTAGGGCTGTTCGGCAGGATGTCACCATTCTCGCGGAAAACCCGCCTGTTGATTCCCATCGCTTCGCTACAGCACCATCTGCCACTATTCCCACTTCCCCTTTTTGCATGCAGTGAGCAGCCCTCAAAGGTGGTGCCAGGAACTATGCTAGCCCTGGCTTGATGCCTGTCTGGCAAACTTTGTAAACCTGGCAACCATTGCCGCTAACTTCGAAGACTGCACTCTAAACCAGCAGTACGTCTGGCTGGGTTGACACAAGGCAAATGATGCTATTAATCTAGTAGCCAGCTGGTCGCCAGCCTTTGGACATCCTCTGGCGTTTCACATTGAAGGGCTTGTTCAGCAAGGGAAGCCGCTTGCCGGGTGTCCCATTGGCGAATTATTGCCTTTGCACGTGGGATTGCCATGGGATTCATGCTGAATTCGTCGAGACCCAGCCCGAGGAGGATCGGGATTGCTATTGGCTCTCCAGCCATTTCCCCACACATCCCCACCCATATGCCCGCATTATGTCCGTGGTCAATTACCTGCTTGATGAGCCTGAGAACAGCCGGCTGCAAGGCATTCGCCAGGTGGGTAACCTTCGAATTTGTTCGATCTGCAGCTAATGTGTATTGCGATAAATCATTTGTACCAATGGAAAAAAAGTCTACAACCGTAGCCAGCTGATCAGCACATAGTGCTGCAGAAGGTACTTCTATCATGATACCGATTTTTGGCTTTTGGTTAAATTGGACCGATTCCATTTCAAGTTCAGTTCGGCATTCGTCCAGTACCTTTCGAGCCTGACGAATTTCATCGATGGATGCAATCATAGGAAACATAATATAGAGGTTGGTACGGCTACCAGCTCGAAGGATTGCACGCAACTGCGGCTTGAAAAGGTCCGGTCGTGAAAGGCAAAGACGAATCCCCCGATGACCTAAAAACGGATTGGATTCCACGGGAAGTCCCAAATGCGGAACTTCTTTGTCTCCGCCGATATCGAGTGTGCGAACAACCACAGGCAAACCATCAAACGCCTCGAAAATCGCACGGTATTCGTCAACCAAGGTGTCTTCATCGGGGATAACGGATTGTTCGATATATGAAAATTCAGTACGGAATAAACCCGTTCCTTCCGCACCATTTAACAAAGCGCTTTTCGCATCGTCAAGATTGCCGATGTTGGCAACAATTTCCACTCTCTTCCCATCCAAAGTAACCGCCGGGTTTATAGCAGTCACCTTTTCTTCCGCAAACTTTTCTCGCTGGGATTGCTGAACCTCAAGGTAACTGGCCAGGGTTGATTTATCCGGGTCAACGATTAATCTACCACTATCGCCATCCAGTATATATGTGTGGTCACCAGATATGAAATCTGGCAACACTCCGGCTCCGACGACTGCCGGAATGCCAAGCGCCCGCGAAAGGATTGCAGTATGGGAAGTTGCTCCCCCATTTACTGTAAAGAAACCGAGTAGCTTTTCTCGCTCAAATTGGATTGTGTCTGATGGGGCCAAGTCTTCTGCAAATATGATCGCAGGTGCGGATAAATAGGAAGTGTCAACTACCTCGTCACAAAGATTTCTAATTACCCGAGCGGAAACATCACGAACATCCACAGCGCGTGCCCGTAGATATTCATCAGATAGATTTTGCAACAAGTTTGCGTAAGTTTCTGATGCTTCATAAAACGCTGCTTCTGCATTGACTTTTTCCGTATTAATTGTTTGTCTAACAGTATCCAGAAGGTCAGGATCCTTCAACATCATTAGGTGCGCATGAAAAATTTCCGCTTCATCTTCCCCAACAGTTTCTCGGGTTGTTTCATATATCTCTTGAAGTTCCCTACCAGACCTTTCGATTGCGACTTCTAATCGTTCTATTTCTGCCTGGGAATCTATGATCTGAACGCGAACAGGAGTGAAGGAAGCTCGTTTATGATGAAAGCCCGGTCCGATTGCGATACCCGCTGCGGCAGGGATACCGTTGATAACTTGCATAAATCCTCTCTTTTGAGCAGCTTTCCGGTCAGCAGTTGTGCAGAATTACTGAAAGGCTACTCGCCAAAATTATTCTCGATTAATGTGGTCAATGAACTCAAAGCAAGCTCTTCCCCACTCCCATTAGCCGCAATCGTGATGATTGAATCTTTTGAAACTCCCAAGCTCAACAAGCCCAGCATGCTCTTAGCATTGACCGTTTTTCCTTCGTAAGAAACAGTGATGTCAGCCTCGTGCTGTTGCGCCATCTGTACAAATAATGTAGCGGGTCGAGCGTGCAGGCCAACCTGGTTTTTAATCCTAATTTGAATTGATTTCATTTCAAATCTCCAAAATGATGCGTTTTTGCTTACGGCCAATCTTCGGAGTAAATCAATACTAAGCCTCTGCCCCATTTTCGGTCCGACTATTATTTAGAGTGATTATTGGCTTGGGGGCAGAGAAATTAAAGCATCCAAAGTATGACTTCAGGCTTGAAATTCTAGAAAGTTGTTTGAGGCTGGTATCGAAAGAACTTATTGCTGGACGTAATACCTATATTCGCTGCCAATATAATAACAAATATTATATTCAGCAAATAACCTATCGATGCTGTGGCTGATTTTGACACTTTTTAGCACTGGGTCTAATGGTGATATTCGTAGTTTTTCAGCAACTTCTGCTGAGGGTAGCATAGCTTCCAGATAAGCCTTGGAAGATTTAAAGAAGATGCCAAAAGTTCCCAAGTATTCATAGAATGACGCATAATAGTCGTTTGGATCCGTAGAAAAATCGGATGTGAATGGGAATGAATTGATCGAATACCCAATGATTACTCCACCTTCGATGGCACGAACACGTTTCAATTGGATAATTCGGTCACCAACAGGAATGTTGAGAATGCCGGCCATAATCCTGTCAGCCTCAGTAACGACAAGTTCAACATCAATCGTTACAGCTTTTTTGCCGAGCTCGTACATCTCGTTGGTAAAACTTTTTAGGGTAGGAGATTCTGGCGTGTTATCTTGCCAGTCTGTGACAAAGGTTCCTTTGCCAGTGTGCCTCACCAAATAACCAGCGTTCTCCAGTTCGTGGATCGCCTTCCGAATGGTGATGCGGCTAACCTGATATATTTTGCATAGTTCATCTTCGGTCAAGATTTGATTACCTGGCTTCCAAAGTCCAAATAGAATCTTATACCGTAGATCTTCCTCTATTTCGCGATACTTGGGTAAGTTTTTTTTGATGGACTTGTTCTGCATATAGACCTATTTGAACCTTCAGAATTAGTGTCCTTTAACCTGTCAACTAGTCCAACAGGCTCCTAAGGATTTGCTGCTTTGATGTCGATTCCATAATAACTTTTTTGATTTTATCATCAAGCAATTTTTTCGCTACCGCGGACAGGATTTTCAAGTGAAGATTATCTGTGTTCTCTTCAGGAACTGCTATCCCAAAAATAAACCTTGCTTCTTCTTCGCCACTCCACTGGATTGCAGAGTTTAACCGCAAGTAGACTAACGAGGATTTAAAAACACCCGCTGAACGAGCATGTGGAATGGCGATCAGATCACCGATGCCTGTCGGAACAATTTCTTCACGTTCATATACATCCTTGATGTAAAGTTCGCGGTGCATCAGCCGGGAGTTAGCCATCAGCAGGTTCGCGATCTCATTGATAACTGCTGCCTTGTCAGGCAATGCAATATCAAGGGCAATCAAGTTTTCAGTGATGATATCATTCATTGCAATCCCAATTTTAATTAATGAGTAGGAGAAGATAACTCCTGGCTGGCCAAGTCTGCTGCAACCAGCCAGGAGTAAAAACGATTAACCGCGCCAATGGAAAGCGGATGGTTTACGCCACTGCATCTTCCATTTCCTCGACATCGACGTGAGGTTTGAGCATGAAACCCATCATTAATGCTGACACAAACGTACCAAAGACAGAGATGAGTAGGTAGAGCCCAATATTGTTGACCAGCGGAATGGTAAAGATGCCTCCAATTGGCGCAGTCAAGGTAATTCCGGCCAGGCCTGCAAGGGCACCTGCGACAGCAGAGCCCGTCATGATGGAAGGAAGCACTTGTTTCGGACGAGCAATCACGAACGGAATGGCACCTTCAGCGATGAAACTCACACCCATCACTAATGCCGCCTTACCGGCATCCCGTAATTCTTCAGAGAATTTTTTGGGAAACAGGAAAGTCGCCAGGGCACAACTGGTACTGATGGTAAAGCCCGCAGCACCAACCATACCCATCGCTGGCGAAGCAACCGTTGACCCATCCGGTGCGGTCAGGGTAGCAACACAGAACAGGTAGGCCGCTTTATTGACCGGCCCTCCCATATCGAAGGCCACCATGGCACCAATTACAGCACCAAGGAGAACTGCATTACCTGTACTGAGATTTTGGAGGAAGGATGTCATAGCAGTGTTGATTGGTATTACCAAGTAATTTATGCCAATCATACCCAGGGCAACCAAAATCGTACCAATCACAGGATAGATAATCAGCGTCTTAGCGCCTTCAAATGACCGAGGCAGCCCCTTTAACAAGGTTCTCAACCCCAGAACTAGGTAGCCCGCCAAGAAACCACCGGCAATAGCACCAATGAAACCTGAGCCACCCTCTCTAGCGAGCAAACCGACCACAATGCCTGGCAGAAGACCAGGCCGATCGGCGATGGAGTAAGCAATATAGCCACCTAAAATCGGCAGCATCATGCTGATTGCTAATACCCCGATATTCAAGAGCCAGGCTGAAACGGGGTTGGTCGCGCCAAACGTGGGTGTGCTGGCATTCCCGGCATCAATCAGGAAGGCAAAAGAAATCAGCACGCCACCAGCCACGATGAACGGAATGAAATACGAAACGCCAGACATCAAGTGACGATATACTGCATTCGATTTGTTCATACTATTCTCCTCTGGGTGAATTTAACTGAATGAAAATCAAAACGTCAAACATTGGTTACAAGTTACTGTATTTGATCAGCTCATTTACTCTCCTTTTTAATGATACGAATGAATAGAAAGGGGTTACCAAATATCAGGTGCTTTTCGGAAGCGCTCGACCTGTTCATCTATGGGTTATAAATTTCAGCCTTGCCGTCCATAATCATCTGAATCACATTGGCACCGCGATGGATGGCATCAGAAGAAGACACAAACAAGACCGGCCTTCCCCGAAAACGCTCCAATTCAACCCGTGTATCTGCTGCCACGATGATGGCCTCTGCTTCTTGGATGTCCTGCCGGGTGAGCCGGTTTTCTACTCCTCCTGCCCCGTTGGTTTCTATCTTGACCTCATAACCATTCTTTTTCCCAAACTTAATCAGGGTTTCAGCGGCAATATATGTATGCGCTATCCCAGCGGGGCATGAGGCAACTCCTACCAGCTTCTTCATTTCACACATCCTTTCTGTTATTGCGAATGACCAAATTTAATAATTCGCCCGTCTTGAATTCTGGATTGAGCCTATCCTGTTCAACCCTGGTTTCTTCGACAAGGTCGGTTATTGCAGTCACACTCAAGTTTCCACCGAGAATCAATTGGCCGGGCTTCCTGGGTGAATTTTCCGCATTGAACAGCCTCAAGACATAATCCTCAGAGGTTTCGGATTTTATAAATGTGCCGAAACTAACTCCAGGATCTTGAAGCGAGGCAAACTGGTATTGTCTGGGAAAGGGCTTGGGCCACGGGTTGATTGGGAAGTAACTGATTGGATAAAAAGTCGGGTCAATAGTCTGGTTCTGGCCATATAGTGGATCAACAGCAAACATAGCATATTGGCGGAATATCTGGTTGGCATCCAGCGATTGCAAGAACCCGATTCCAAAATCAAATTCAATCTTACTGCCCATGAGTTGGTGGGTGGGGGCGGGAAGCAGGCGTTCGGGCATCCCGCTCGGGCGCCCGGGCCGGCGATGCAGATCGGGCAAGCCTACATATCCGACCGCCCGTAGCACGGTTAACATCAGGTCAGAAAAACCTTGGCCAATAAACTCGTATTCCTTGAGACTGCGAGTGAATACAGTGAGCACTCCATTACCATCAACCGCGGAGACATGATTCAGTAATGGGCGGGTTGCGCTGGGCTCTTCAAAATAGCCTCGCTCCTTCCAGATTGCCATTTCCTCCGGCAGGCAAGGCCGTTTAATCACACTGTATTGCGTGCCCGCAAAGGAGAACTCGTTTTCCTTTGCGGTTCTCAATCCAATTCGCAGCCGGTGATTTTCAGTAATATTGACAACATCCCCAGTCACCCGCAGCACTTTCGAATCTTTGTGCAGGCTCACATTCAGAGAGAAACGCAGTTTAGCATCGGCAAGTTTCTGCTTTCTGTTGTCCAAGGAGGAGGGCACATTCATCTCGCCCTCGAACTGCAGTTCAGAATAAAGGTCGGAGCACAGGCTGGATTTCAGGTCCTTTTGCGAAATTTCCCGAATGACCAGCCACTCATCTTCGGGTGCCGGATAATCATAATCATAGCTATCGCCTTCATCACCACCATCTTCAAAGTACAGTGCCCGCTGGATGATTTGGCCACTCACCTTATCTTTGATAGTGATTCCATCCGGGCTACAACTGACAGCAAGAAACTCATTCTCGATTGAAGCCTGGTCTGAAAGACTCAGTTCTTTGGGTTGGCTCTCTCCCTTTTCAACCACCGATAAGGTTTTGTAGGATATCCCATCAAAAGTACCCAGATTACAGATAATCTCAGTACGGTAATACCATTTGTCCTCATTCATCTGTGCCGGGTCTTTACGCACCACGCCAAAGTAATGTTTCACTTGCTGTAATACGTCGTAGTGAATCTCCTTTCCTTCCAACTCCAGCGAGAATTCAGGTTTGTTGGTAATGATGCTCATTTTTTGTATCAGTTCACGCTTCCAGGGCAGGGTGTTGAACACAACCAGCGGCATACCAGAATCTTCATCCTGTTCGACTGATACAGAAATTAACCTGCTCAGATAATGGACAGTCCCTCGGGCAATGTTGGATGCATAACTGGCAGTATCCTTAATCCATTCATTCGTCACATCGCCGTGGGTAGCCGAACCATGTGTCTGGCAGTTAACCAAAAGATACCAAGCCTGGTCGAGATTGCCCTGGTCATAGGGAATACCGACAGCATCCAGCAAAGCCATCATGGGTTGGAGTTCATACACAAGGCGGCGGTCAACCTGGTCTATCAAAGTCTTGATATCCGACCTGGCGGAGTTCATCCCGTTGATATGGATACGGTGATATTGTGGGGAAAGAATCTCTCCTTCAAAAGTTTTGATGTTCTTACCGTGTTTTCTCACCCGTTCGAAGAAATCAGGCCAGTTTGTATATTTGAAGTGAATACGGGATTGCGTTTGGTTGTAATATGCCAGCTTCTCAGGAATATCACGCATAATCGGGTGGTTATCAAAGCCCAGCGGAAAAATGAATTCGTTTTCCAAAGTAGAGCGTTCAACCAGCCTGTTGATGAGCTGCGCAACATCTATCTTGTTGTAATCTTCAGCTTGTTCCGTAAATAAGGTCTTATTTCGGAAAGCATTCGCGCCATACCCATAGCCGGAGAGCAAGACATTGCAAAGTACCTCGCTGCCATCATTCGAACGGAAATAAAACTCGTTGCCCATCCCGTAAATGTCCCCTAATCCACGGGTGAAGACAAACTCCCGGATGCCGCATTGATTGAGTATCTTGGGGAAGTCTGTTGAGTAACCGAAAGGGTCTGCAAGGTAAGCCACCCGATTGGCTTTTCCAAGCGTCTTCGCATATTTGATTCCCAGACGAAGGTTGTTGACCACCGATTCGGCTGAGCTCAGGTAGCTGTCCAGTTGCGATACAAACGGTCCAATTGCCAGTTTTCCGTTTCTTACCCACTTGCTGACTTTCTCTGTGTCCTCCGGATGGAGTTGCAGATACTCATAGGTCGCTGTTGTTTGTCCATCCAGGAAGAAGTCTTCGATCTCTCCTGCCTCAAAGGCTCTTAGCATTTCACGCATGTTGTAAGCAAAGACCACGTTGGATTCCTGGGGGGTAAACCACCAATACGGATCCCAATGAGTGTGATGGATGCAATGCGCAACCAGTTTTTCTGTCATGATTCGTACCTGTCCTCTCGTACAAAGGTTTTATGCAGCACCACTGGCTGCTTCCCCGTTGCAATCACCTCATATCGGCGCATACTCGCCGGGACAAGGATCACATCCAGATAACTTGCATCGTAATAATGACCGGGGTCATCTATCGATTGAATCCTGGCTGTCTCACCATCCACTATCGTAATTACCGTAAAGCCATCCTTATTTTCCGCTGGATAACGACTGCCAGTTCCCATTTCAACCCTGTGAGTTTCGAAATATATCTGATCGTATTGACCAATCAGAAATTCCCGCCAGCCTTCACCCTCCATAAGCAATTTGGGCGGAAAGGCGATGTGTTTCATGACCCATTCTGCGTCACGGTCAAAAACGAGCGCCTGTTCAGCAAGATTGGTGTGCAGGGGACGTTGTTTTCCGGTGATGTCCAGACGGGTGTAATCGTAAATTTTATAGGTGTATGCGCTGATGGTTAAAGTACCAAGTTCAAGCACCAATTGATTTCTACCAGATGCGTGAATGGTACCGGTGGGCAGAAAAATCTGTCTGCCTACATCGGATGGGATGGCATGGATATACTCCTCGTAAGGTACTATGGATCCATCCTTCTCTGATTGCCTACACAAGGCAAGGAATTCCCTACCATCTTTTTTAAATCCACATAATGTTTTCGCCCCATGGCCTGTGAGCACAACGTAATATGCCTCATTTTGGCCTGCAACATCTCCATAATACTTTTGAGCCATTTCATCATTCGGGTGAACCTGAGTGGACATATTACCGTTACTGTGCCAAGTATCATCATAATTAAAACGAACGGGAAAATTGCCGTCAAACTGTTTGTAAAGCTTTTCGCCTACCAAGCTTTCCCCTATCGCATCCATTACTGTTAGGAAGGGCAGGTCGAGGAAGTACTCACCAGAGTTGACAAGCAAGCTGGCTTCCGTGTGAATAAGCTCAAACGACCAGGCAACCTTATCGACAAGGTTTTCAGGTACCTGCCGGTAGCGTTTAATGAATTGCCCGCCCCAAACACCTTCTACATAGACTGGTTTTGCGCGCAAGGGGCGATTTTTCAGTTGGTCAACAACTTCATGGTACGCTTTTTTGCTTAACATACTGAATGAAAGCTCAGAATCGAGAAGGTAGAAATCAACCTGGTTATTTCGGACGAGTTCTTTCCTTAATTTGACCGCTAACTCAACATCAATAAAGTAGGTTCGGCGAATGATGCAATCCAAGTCTGGTTCACTCGGATTTCCAATACACCGATAGAGACCATCGTATACTCTCAACGCGGTATCTTTAGGAGTAACATCAATATAGAGCACCGCTTTGGAAAATGGCCTGAATATCTCACACGCGCTCCCATGGCCGTGAAGAATTATCGTTTTCCCGTCAACAAGGCTGTTGAGAAATGAACCCACCTTTTCGTTATCAAAGAAGGCTTGGAAATCCTGATCAAAAAGCTTTCCAAAAATCAATTCCGGGTCAATCTCGCGATCTTGGGGAAGATAAGGTTTCAGCAGCTCATTAATTTCTGCCGACGAGCGATAAAAGCGAGAAACATCGATCGTTATTATGTTCGGCGAAACTTCACATAAATTCTGAAGAAATACAGAAAAATTTGCGGTAGGAAAACCGTCAAGGAGAACAAGACCTTCCGGGAGTTTTTTCGCCAGGATATTCGCAACTTCATCATAGGTGGCGGCAATTTCAGGAACGCTGTTAACGGTGTTAAGTGCATTGAAATCGTCAAACCGAATCGGCTTATAGCTAAATCCCATATACGTCCCTTTCGTATATTATTATAATAATATTACAATATAACAAATATAACAAATGCAATAATATAGTATCATGTTCAAATAAATCAGTCAAGCACCTAATTCAGATAAACATGGATTTCCCATCTCATCTGACATACACCCTTTAGGACGTGCATCCGATTGCGCCCGAGAGCGTTAGAAACAGCTGGTTGGGCTTCACGATCAATCATCCCTTACCTCCGTAGTTCTGCTTTATCTCCTGAAACTCCTAACCTGCGCCTCCCCACCCTCCTCCACAATCAACTGCGGCACGATGGACGGAAACATCACGGACAAATCCGCTTCCACTGAAACATAGACCGTGTTGTTGGCTGCGTTCACCCGAATACTGCGAACGCGCGGCCAGATGTTCTGGCGGGCCAGGTAGTCGTTGTTTCTGTTGGCATAACTTTGCGCCATCGCATAGGTCTCGCCGGTCGGCTGGATGTCGCCGCTTTCCCGGAAGGCCCGCCAGTTGATTTCCATTGCCGCACCAACAGCCGCAGCATCGGCGGCCTTGCCTACTTCACCCTTGGCGTACAGGTAGCGTCCGATATCAAAGGTCAGGGCCATCAGGGGAATGAAAATCATGCCGATGAACAAGGCCCAGAAGGTCGAAGAGTAGGCGTGCCGGTCTTTGAGAATTTTCAACATGACTACCAGCCTTCCTGCCTGAAAGTGGCTTCGCCGTTTAGCCGAAACGAGCCGGATGGCAGGCCAGGGAAAAGCGGGGCCAGGCCGCCAAAGAAGTTCGGCACTTCGCCGGTGACACGGATTTTCAAGGTGCTGCCAGCCCGGCCGCCCCCGGACAGGATAACAACATTCGGGTTCTGCACAATGCCCGCGTTTTCGATGGCCCCGCGCGCCTCGCGCACAGCCCAGCAAGACGGGCAGGATTGGGCAACACTGCCCATGCGCGCGCCGTGCCGGGCGGCAGACTGGACAGCCTGCTGCCCAAAAACAACCAGGCCCAGGTTGATGGTCGCCAGCATGACCAGCAGGGCAATTGGCAGGGTAATGGCCGCCTCAACGGTTTCAATCGCTGTGCGGTCTCGTAGAAACTTTGGGAATTTCATAAGAAATCACTCCTTTTGGCAGGCGGGATTCTGGTCCCGCCTGCCATTTTTGATGTTGCTTAGTTGATAAAATTTGCGACACGGGTAACAACGTCAGCGACGTTGCCGCCGAGCAGCGTGAACGCGCCGTAGACAACCACAATTATGGCGGCCAAGAGTACGCCGACTTCGCTGGACTCAATCGCCTTATGGTCTTTGAGCAGGCGCGGCATGCGCAGTTTGAGAACCATTGCATTCATTGTGCATTCACCTCCTTTCTGTTCGATTAATTAATGAGACTACTGGAGCAGGAGCGCGATTGCATAGATACTTGCCCCGGTCAAAATGCCAAGCATGGCCGGCATTGTCTCTTTACGACGCAACTTCTGGAACCCAGCTTGCAGCCCGGTGCCAATGGCCAGCGGCAGGATGATTGGCAGGCCAAAGAACAAAGACAGCGTGAATATCACCTGCGCGTCCGCGCCGCCAAGCCTGTTCAACTTCCACAGCAGCCAGACGCCTATCAAGACCAGGCCGAGCAGTACTGCCTCGATGCCGCCCAAGATGGTTGCGGCAACCAGGAGCAGGGTCTGTACCCCACCCAGGAAACCGCGCCAACGCCAGGGCAGGTCATCCAGGATGGTCAGGGATACGGCCAGGATGGCAAGCGGCCAGTTTTCGTTCAGGCCGTGCCAGGTAATTGCAATCATCAGCGACGGGATGGTCAGGCTAGGCGGCACGGTGCGGGTGCGCAGGTCGTGCCAAGCGCAGAAGGCCAGCCAGGGAAGTGCAAGCAGGACAAACATGCTACTTCTGCGTGCCTCCCGCAGCCGGGACTTCGTACATTGTCAGGCGGCCACCAGGCAACGGGAATCCCAGGATGGACTGCCAGACCTGGTTGGCCTCGATGTCGAAGAACATGCCGCTTGAGACAATGGACAATTCCCAGAAGGGTGTCTTGGCGGGCTTGTCTCCCAGGGGTGTGCTGCTTGCCCCGGCCAGGACGCTCTTTTTCTCTTTAAGCGCAGTCAGCAAGCGTTTTCGTGGTACTGGCGTAAAAAACAGACGCCGTCCGTCCTCGCATACTGTAACAATGGCGAGCAAATCGCCCTTCTGCCAGGACGAAGCCGAGAGCAGTTTCGGGGCGCTTCCCAGAGCCGAGGCGGATACCTTCTCCAGCCAAGCCAGGTCATCGGGGACATTGATTTCGCGCGCCAGTTTCTCGCGCTTGATTTTGATGTCCTGTTCAGTCCAGGATTCGACCTGCTTGCGCAACTCGTCGATGGCCTTTCGTTGGCGTTCGTTGCCCATTGAAATCAGCAGGCCGAGAAAGAGCAGGGCCGCGAGCAGGACGCCGGTCAGTAAGATTTCCATGATGTTTTCCTCTACTTTCTAAATGAAATAGTTGTAGGTTTCGTGAGACAGAACCGCGTAGACATGGATTCCATCGGGGCTGTCTCTTGCGAGCATGCGCCACTTGCGCCCAACCGGGATGGAGATTTTTTCCCGGTCGGTACATAAGCGCTTGCCGCGAAAAGTGGTGTAAGACACACCGCGCTCAATCTTTCCGATAATCTTGCGTGCTTTCTCCAAGACATTGTTGGGGATGCGCTCTGCCTGGATGTTGCGCTGGGCAAAGAACGCAGCCGGGTTGCCATTACTCATCCGTGCGCCTCGCAAGCAGGTTGCCCAGTTTGCGGATGGCTGCCGGGCGCGGGTCGCGGGCGTGGTTGACGCCCAGGGCGGCCAGGCTGCCAACGATGCCGGCCAGCGGGAGCAGCCACAACGACAGGCGGGCAACAACTTCAGGGACGGTCTCGGCGATAATCTCCACGATTTCAGCGGGCAGCGCAGGAGGCGGGGTTGCCGGGAGGCTGGGCGGCATACTGGTGGGCGTGGCTGTCGGTTCCGGTTTCTCGGTCGGCTCAGGCGTCAGGGTTGGCGTTTGCCCTTCCGGGATACGAATTGTTCCAATTGCAAAATCGCAATTCCCGTAGATGTTGCAGGCCGTCAGCGTGATCTGGTAATCGCCGGGCGGGGCCAGGTGGCCGTCGCCGCAGCGCCGGTTCCAGGTGAATTCGGACGGCAGTTGGTTCAGGTTCTTGAAGTCCAGGGTGACATCCGGCTGAGCGCCGCAGGCAATTTGCAAGCGAATCTCTCCCAGGGGCGTAATCCCCGGTTCGACGGCCAGTTCCCCGCTCTCCCAAATCCACCAGGATTCGGTCATCAGCGGCTTGGGCGGTTTGTTGTTTACCGTGACCGCCAGGCTGGTTGGGGCAAGTTCCCTGTGACCGGCCAGGTCGGTGGCGCGAGAGAGGATGGTGTACTCACCGTCCGGGCTGCCGGTGGTGTCAAAAGGCACAGCCCAGTCGCCATTGATGTGAGCAACGGTTTCCCAAGTCAGCCCGTCATCAAACGAGTATTCGACGACATCCACCCCGGAGTGGGCATCGAAGGATGTACCGGCCAGAGCCACAACGCCGCTGATCGGCCCATCCACCAGCGCAAAGGCTGAACTGGGAGCGGCCATGTCTACACGGATGCGTTCTGTATTCACGGTTTGGTTGCCTGCAATATCGGTGGCGCGCATATAGACCAGGTGGTCGCCATCCGTGAGCGTCAGGTTGTCGCCAGTTACCCAGGCAGATTGCGCAACAAGACTGAAGCGACCGGCCCGGGCTGCACTGGCAACCGCATTCTCGACCCGGTACTCAACCAAGCCGATACCGCTGGTCGCGTCACTGGCAATCGCGCCAGCGGTGGCCGGTTCGACATGCCAGCTGTTTTGGGTGGGAGCGGCAGACGAAACGGAGATTTCCAGGTCAGGCGGCGTGGTATCCACCTGAAGGCTGAAACTATCCGTGCCGGTGTTCCCGGCCAGGTCATTAGCCTGCAAATCAACTGTGTGCGTGCCGTCTCCGCTGATGGTCACGCTGTTTCCGGTTGTCCAGGAGCTGCCATTGACGCGATATGCCAGGCTATCCGGGAAAACTCCGCTCAGGACATCGGTAACCGAAAGCGGGATGACCGGATTACTGATGTGCCAGCCATTGGAGCCGTCAGGCGCGGGCAGGCTGTGGGTCACAACCGGTGGGGTGTTGTCGCGCTGAATCGTCACATTGCTAATGCTCGAAGTATGCCCGGCGTTGTCGGTCGAACGAAACTCAAACAGATGTACGCCATCTTGGATGACAACCTGAACACATCCGCCAAAAGTGCAGTTTTGCCATGTGCCGCCGTTATGGCGAACCTCGATACTGGCAATTCCCGACGTGGCGTCGCTGGCGTGGGCATGTATGGATGGATTGAACCGGTACCATCCGTTATTGAGTATGCCGATGATGGCCGGGTTGACCTCTGGCGGAGCTTTGTCCAAGTGAATGGCGATGTTTTGAGTGCCAACATTTCCGGCCACGTCCTGCGCCTCAGCGATGATGTTGTAGACGCCGTCGTGAGTAAAGGTGTGGGTATTGCTCGTAGCCCAGTTAGCGCCTCCACTTGAAGTCCAGCGGTAAGATGATGGATTCACCCCGCTGGTGGTGTCGGTGGCCGACAACGTCATGGTGACATCCGATGTATGCCAATTGCCAAACTGGGACGCGCTCGTTACCATAGCCGAAAGTTCCGGGGGAACGCTGTCGAACCTCCACGCCCGACTGCCAGTTGCCGTCAGTCCCGCTGATGTCGCTGTGAAATTTGCTGTCCCCTGTCCCTGGGGCAGAACCTGGGAGCAGGACGCGCTACAGGAAAACGGGTTACTGGAACCATTGAGAAATCCCGAAATAGACACTGGATACCCCTGCGACTGCGTTGCGCTCACATTGAGCACGGCGTTATTCCGACACCAGCCATCATTGCCTGCCAGGTTGCAGGACAGCGAGCTTGAGACAGTTGGCGCGGCGGGCGTTGGAGTTGATGTCGGTACCGGGTCTGGAGGCCTCGGTGTTGGGGTACAGTTGGGGTCGGGGCCGTAGGACCAACAGCAGCCAACGCAGGTTCCAGCCGCATAAGCGGCAGCGCTGCATAAAGAGCAGGGGTAGGGTGACCAAGACGTACAGACCTGGCCGCAACTGGCTGATGCAGTTGGCATTTTCACCAGGCATCCGGGCAGGAATATTTGCGGTAGCAGGTATGCCAAAAACACAGCCATCACGACAGTCGATATGACGGAAATGTGCGACATTGTCGGATACTTTTTGCGGAGCCATAGTCCAACGAAAAGTATCACCACTACCGATAGCCAGAATGCGACCACAAATGCAATCTGCGAACCAGTGAGCCAGGCCACCAAAGCACTCAGCAGGCCGCTCAGGATTCCAGACATCATCAGTGAAGCGTATTTGGAGATGTTAGCTTTTTTCATGATTTTTTACTCCTTTGGTGTCAAGCCCGGCAGCAGCCAGGCCAGATAATTGACTTGCGCCAATGCCCAGTCATGTTCAGCGCGCACCCGCTCTGTGGGCAGGTCGGATAGCCAGGCGGCCAGTTCGTCGGGACAAAGCTGCGAGACGGCCCCGCCAGACTGCTCGCGCAGCCAGGAGTGCAGGACGGGGATGGCGGCAGCGGATAATTGGTTTGAGGCGGCGATAATGTTTGCTACGGCATCGCTGATACTCATTCACGAAAACATCTCCATTTGTTCAGGGTTTGACGCAGGCTGTGCATTTGGCGGCCCGCTTTTCTGGGTGACAATCCCGGAGCCCGGCTCCGGCTGCCCGGTCAGTTCGGCAATCGCGGCGTTGATTTGCTTGCGCAGCTCGGATGCGGCCTTTGCCTTTGGATAGCAGGCCAGGCGCAAGTCGAACAGGTTGGCATCGAAGGCCAGCTTTTGGCGTTCGTCGCGCAGAGCCTGAACAGCCATGCGAATGGCCTTATCGTTTTTTCTTTTGGCGGACATACAGCACCTCGATAGCCGCGAGCGGCAGAATGATTGCCAACAGCGCGATGAGCGGCAGGCAAGCCAATACGCGCAGGCACAATTCGATGGGGTTGGGTCTTCGTTTGTTTTGCGGGAGTGGCGGAATACTTGGGTAAAATAGGAATATGAAATGTCCAAAGTGTTCTGCCACAATCAAACAAAATAAGATAGGAAGAACCTCGGCAGGGAGTC
>Ga0208244_100277_pt1 | contig 57016 bp, 59 predicted proteins | sample SubbioCR12Aug_5A_FD_184828 | JGI IMG/M metagenome (GOLD analysis project Ga0208244, IMG submission 184828) | Serpentinite rock and fluid subsurface biosphere microbial communities from McLaughlin Reserve, California, USA - CR12Aug_5A (SPAdes) | ecosystem: Environmental > Terrestrial > Deep... | reverse complement strand
CAGGGTGCGCTTTTCCAGGCGGGCCGGCGCGATGAACAGCAGTTCGCCGGAAGACTCGACCGGCTGGTCGAGGATGGAAATGAATTTTTTCTCGGTGAAGGTGGCTGCGCCTTGCGGGTGCTTTGCCAGGCTGTCCATGAGCTGGGCGATGCTCAGCGGTGCGGCCTGCGCAGCCTGGCCAAGAACCAACGCCAGCACGGCCAGGCCGATCCCGCGGGAACAGCGTCGCAGCCAGCGGCTCATGGGTGCTCGCCCTTGGGGCGCCAGAAATCGAAAAAGTTGAACCAGTTGTAGGGCGCGGCGCGGCAATGGCGCTCCAGGCAGGCGGCGTAGGCCACCACCGCAGCCTGGACCGCGGCATCCCGCCCCGATCGCTCGACGTCGCTGAAATCGGCCAGACGCTCGAAATGGATGGCGTAGCGATTGCCGCCGAGATAAAGCCCGCTCATGAACAGCACCGGACGCTTCAGCATGGCGGCCAGGCGCATGGGGCCGACCGGAAATTCGGCCTCCGCGCCGAGGAAGGGAACGCGCAGCGTCGGGTCGCTGCCTAGGGTGCGATCGCCCAGCACGCCGAGCACCATGCCCTCGTCCAGGCAGGCCTGTACCCGCAGCATCGAGTCGAGCTGTCCCAACGGGATGATGTCCTGCACTGCCGCAGGATTGATGGCGGAGAGCGCGGAATTGAGCTTGCGGGCGTTTTCCGCGTACATGACCATGGCCACTCTGAGGCCGGGCTGACGGCGGCCGAGCGCGCGCACCCCCTCGAAGCTGCCCATGTGCGCGCCCATCAGGATGGCGCCGCGCCCCGGTGCCAGCACGTCCCGGATGATGCCCTCGCCGTGCACCTCGACCTGGAACAGGTCGAAGCGCGCGTTGAGCATGAACACCCGGTCGTGAATGGTGGAAGCGAAGCTGTGGAAGTGGCGGTACAGGTCGGTAAAGCTCGGTTCCCGCTCCAGCGCCCGGCGCAGATAGGCACGCGAAGCCGCCTTGGCGGCAGGTGCACACAGCAGAAAATAGAGGCTGATGCCGGCCAGCACGACCCGGGCAGGCGCTCGGCCCAGACGCAGGGATATCCAGCTCATCAGGCGCAGCATGGCCTGATTGCTGCGTTCCGGCCGGACCGCCCATTCCGCTTGCGGCGTGGTCGGGCGTGTCATTTCGGGTGCGGTCATGCTGCGGCCGCTTGAGAAAAAACCACGCTGCCGCTGGCCACGACGCGCTCGCCGCCGGGGCTATCCCCGCACCAGAGCTCGAAGCGGACTCCCGCGGCCGGCGATTCGGTGTATCGCAGACTCAGGGCCTCGCCGGGCTGAACCGGACTGAGAAACTTCACCGACTTCAGTTGCCAGCCCGTGTCCTGCCTGCCCAACTGCGCCGCCAGCGCATGCAAGCTTTCATCCAGCAGCACGACGCCGGGAAGAATGGGCTGGCCGGGAAAGTGTCCGGCATAGGCGGGATGCTCAGCGGCAATGGGCAGAGGCATCACGTGTTCGCTCATGCCGTCACCCCGGTTGCGGCCTGGGCCTGCAAGGTCGCCAGCAGGTCCTGGGTGGTCTGGCTGGGGAGCTTGCCGGTGGCGTTGCGCGGCAGGGCCTCGACGAGCAGCAGCGGACGCGGCAGAAAGACCGGATCAATGCGCTCGCGCAGCGCCCGGGTCAGGGCAGTCGGGGTGAGTCCGGGAGCGACCACCAGGGCGGTGAGGCGGCCGACGTGATCCGGGCCGTCGTCGCGGGGCAGCAGGAAGACGCCGTCCTGCACGCCCGGAATGGCGTTCAACTGATGGTTGAGGTAGGCCAGCGAGGTGCGCTTGCCGGCGATGTTGACCAGGTCGGCGTGACGGCCATGCAGCAGGAAGGTGGTCGATACCGGCCCGTCACCGGTGAACTCGATGACATCGGTCAGCCCCGTCGGGCTGTCGATGTGTCCACCCTCGGCCCACAGCGCCTGCCCCTCGCGGCGCAGGCGCACATCCGCCAGGGTGAGCCATTCGGCGCCGGCTGTGGTGCGGCGCGACGCCAACTGCCCGGTCTCGGTGCAGCCGTAGATTTCGTGGAGCGGCGCGCCGAAACGGGACTCGGCTTCACGCGCCAGCTCCGGCGACAGCGGAGCGGTGGCCGACAGCAGCTGGTCGACCGCCGGCAGCGTGGCCTGCTCCGCGAGCAGGGCGCGCAGGTGGTAGGGGGTGGTAACCAGCATGCGCGGGCGCGGCAGGTCTGCCAGGGCCGCACAGATGTCCGCTGGATAGAAGGGATGCCCGACATGCAGCGCGGCGCCGCTCTGCAGCGGCATCAGGACCGTCGATTCCAGGCCATACATGTGCTGCGGCGGGACGGTGCCGAGGATGGCGTAACCCGCACCGATGCCCAGACGCTCCGCCTCCGCCCGCACGTTGCGCACCAGGCTGCCCCAGCGCTTGGCATGCGGCACCGGCACGCCGGTCGAACCCGAGGTGAAGACCTGGGCGACGACCTGCGCGCAGTCGATCTCGGGAATCGCCGGGTTGGCCGCGGGCGTTGGCATTGATACGGGATAGGAAAAGGTGGGCAGGTTCACGCCAGCGCCCTGATCGACGATGCAGAAAACATCCGGCGCGAAGCCCTGCATTTGCCGAACCATCTCAGGGGTGTGGGTGGAGGGCAGCAGGCTGACCCGGCCGCTGACGATACAGGCCGCCAGGGCGACGGTGAAATGGTAGCGATCGCCGCACAGGTTGAGCACATGACGCCCTGGCGGCAACTGGGCGGCGACGTGCTCGACTTCGCCCAGAAACTGTCCGACGCTGACCGGCGTGCCGCCGCGCCAGGCCATGACGGCATCGGGGCGGCAATGGGCGATGAGCGGCAGGGTCGACATGAATGGCACGAACGCGGGCTAGCGGGGATCGGAGGACGCACCCGGGCGCACCGCCGGGGTTTTCCAATAGGCCCGCACACCGTCCATGATGCTGTGTTGCTTCTGATGCGGCAGCTTGCGCCGGCGCACCGCGAATTCGACAGCGAACATCAGCAGGATCAGCGGAAGGGAAAGGAAGTTGGCAAAAACCGACCAGACCTCAATGCCGGACAGGAAGAACAAGCCACAGGAAACCAGGCTGATCGACAGCAACAACAGCGTCCATGCCAGGGTAACCTGGCGCGAATAGCGGACTTCCTCCGGCGACAGGCTGCCATGGACGATCTCGGCAAAACGCGTGCACAGGGCTTGCCGCCCGCGCCCCAGTGTGACGCCGAACACGGCGGTCAGCATGGCATAGGTGCCGGCGTGCTGAAGGAAATAGACCCAGCTGAAGTTGCGCTCCAGCGTGCCCCAGAAGTTCCACAGCAGCAGGGCCACACCCATGCACACCAGCAGCATGAGCTGCCTTCTGGGCGAACGCCAGGTGAGCCAGAGCAGGATGGCCAGGGCGGGCGTCAGGGAGACGGCCACGCCCAGCGACGGGAACGTGGTCGCTGCCGCCGTGGCGGCGCTGTAATGGGCCAGCACCGGATAAGCGATGGCCCCGGCGGCGATAGCGATCCAGCGAATCGCGCGTACCAGGGTCGACGTCATTTCGTCCGGTTTGCCGCGATGTGCCGCGTCAGGCTGGTGAGGGAACTGAAGATGCTGATGTTGTCGGCATTATCGGCGCGCAACTGGAAACCAAAATGCTTGGACACCACCAGAGCTACCTCCAGGATATCGATGGAATCGAGCCCGAGTCCTTCGCCGTACAGGGGGGCGTCGGCTTGAATCTCTTCCGGCCCGATATCGAGATTGAGGGCGGAGACGATCAAACCGGCGACTTCGTTTTGTAATTCCAGATTGGCTTCAGGCATGACAACTTCACGAAAATAATGGCTGGGGCAACCCGTGGGATCGGATCGACACCTATTATATTCGGTTAAGCGCGGCAAGCAGCCTGGTCCATCCGACTCATTCCGCTTGCGGTATACCTTGCGGGCGAGCGTGGCCGGATCGGTGGCGACCTCCCTGGTGCGACCGTTCTTGCTCCAGACCACGCGGTACGGCGCGAAGCTGTAAGCCCAGTAGTTCTAGACCGGCGCCCCCAGCGCCACCTTCGCAAACAACCACTTGATTTTATTGGCAAACCTTATTCCAGCCCTCCCTGTGGGCACACTCCGAACAAACCAACTCATCAGGTCGCAACGCCCAGCATTTCAATACGGTTGGGGACAGGCGCAGGAGGGGGCTGGAAAAAAGCTTGAGGGCTTGCTATCATTATCGTTTTTCCCGTTTCCCGGAAGCCATCTGCATATGCCTCACGTCAAAGTCAAAGAAAACGAGCCGTTCGATGTCGCCCTGCGCCGCTTCAAGCGTTCCATCGAAAAAGTCGGTCTGCTGACCGAACTGCGCGCTCGCGAGTTCTACGAGAAGCCCACTGCCGAGCGCAAGCGCAAGCTCGCCGCCGCGGTCAAGCGCCAGAGCAAGCGCCTGCGCGGCCAGCAACTCCCCCCCAAGATGTATTGATTCTGCCGTCCGGCAGAATCCCCTACCCACGCCGCCCGGCATGTCGCTCAAGCTCCGCATCACGGACGACATGAAGGCGGCGATGCGCGCCAAGGACACGGCGCGCCTCGGTACGATTCGCCTGCTGCTGGCTGCTGTCAAGCAGCGCGAAGTCGACGAACGTATCGAACTGGACGACGCCGCGGTCAGCAGCATCGTCGAAAAACTCATCAAGCAGCGCAAGGATTCGATCAGCCAGTTTCAGGCTGCCGGCCGGGACGACCTGGTGGCGGCGGAACAGTCTGAGCTCGTCGTGCTGCAGGCCTACCTGCCCGAGCAACTCTCCGCCGCCGAAGTCGAAGCGGCAGTCGTTGCTGCCATTGCCGAATCCGGCGCAGCTTCTGCCCGCGATATGGGCAAGGTCATGGGCCTGCTGAAACCCCGCCTTGCCGGCCGTGCCGACATGGGGCAGGTTTCCGCACTGATTAAAGCCCGCCTAGCGGGTTGATTCGCCTCAACTGCCCGGCAACCCTGCCCGGGTTTATCATGCTGCAACCATGATCCCGCGCGACTTTATCGACACCCTGCTCGCCCGCGTCGACATCGTCGACGTCATCGACCGCCGCGTGCCGCTGAAGAAAGCCGGCCAGAACTTCCAGGCCTGCTGCCCCTTCCACAGCGAAAAAACCCCCTCCTTCACCGTCAGTCCGACCAAGCAGTTCTACCACTGCTTCGGCTGCGGTGCGCACGGTACCGCGCTCGGCTTCCTGATGGAATACGAGCACATGAGTTTCCCCGACGCAGTCGGCGCGCTGGCGCAGGATGTCGGCCTTCCGGTGCCGGAATCGGGCGAGCCCGACCGTCCCAAACCGCCGCCCGCATTGTGGGACGCGCTGGAACAGGCCGCGCAGTTCTACAAACAGCAATTGAAGCAGACGCCGCGCGCCATCGATTACCTGAAAGGACGCGGGCTGACCGGCACCATCGCCGCACGCTACGGCATCGGCTATGCGCCCGACGGCTCACCGCTGAAACAGGTGTTCAAGGACTACGATGCGGACGCCCTGGCTGCGTCGGGCCTGGTGATCGACGGCGATCGCGGCCGCTACGACCGGTTTCGCGACCGCATCATGTTCCCCATCCGCAACATCAAGGGCCAGATTGTCGGCTTTGGCGGCCGGGTACTCGATCGCGGCGAACCCAAATACCTGAACTCGCCGGAAACCCCGCTGTTCCACAAAGGTTCCGAACTGTATGGCCTGTTCGAAGCGCGCGCCGCGATCAAGGCGGCCGGACGCGCCATCGTGGTCGAGGGCTACATGGACGTGGTGGCGCTGGCGCAGCACGGCGTGGAGTTCGCCGTGGCCGCGCTGGGCACCGCCACCACGCCGATCCATGCACGCACCCTGCTGCGCCACACCGATCGTTTGATCTTCGCCTTCGATGGTGACAATGCTGGGCGCAAAGCCGCCTGGCGCGCCCTGGAAAACTCGCTGGAAGCGCTGCAGGACGGCAAGGAAGTCAGCTTCCTGTTCCTGCCCGAGGGCGAAGACCCCGACAGTTACATCCGCACCCATGGCCAGGCAGCTTTCCTGCAATTGCTGGACAGCGACACGGTGCCGCTCTCGGCGTTTCTGGTGCGCGAATTGGCGCGTGGCCGCAAGCTTGACAGCCAGGAAGGCCGGGCCGCGCTGATCAAGGACGCCAAGCCGCTGCTGGAGAAAATCGCTGCGCCGCTGCTGGCCAGCCTGACACGGCGGCAAATCGCCGACCTGGCGCACTTGCAGGCCGACGAACTTGGCCTGGTGGGGGCAAAACCCGGTTTCGTCCGGCGCGCGCCGCCGCGCCCGCAACGTCGTCCGGCGCCCTCGCGGGTGCGCAGCCTGGCCCGCACACTGCTGATGAATCCGCAGCGCGTCGCCGAAGTCGATCCCTGCTGGCTCGATGCCAACGACCCCTTGAGCAGCCGCATGGGCGAACTCATGGCCTGGTTGCGCGAAGTGGGCCCGCTCAAGCCGCAGACGCTGATCGAGGCCGCCAAAGGCAATGTTCTGGAGCCTCTGGTCGATGAACTGATGACGGATTTGCTCGACAAAGATGAAAGCTGGGACTGGAACGCCGAATTCGATGGCGCCCTCAAGCAATTACGTGACGACTGGCAGCGTCGCCGCTGGCAGGAACTGGCCGCACGCCCTTTACTCAGCCTCAGCCCCAGCGAACGCCAGGAATTGGTCGATCTGGCACGTTCCTAGCTTGCTAGAAACGTCGAGACAAAGCCCTTAATTACGGTATAATTGCCGGTTTTTGAACGATTTTTTCTGCCCGCGCGCATTGCCGCGAGGCGGAACCTGAGCGGAGAAAAGCCTGTGGCTGTACGTGGAAGAAAACCGGGTGGCGGCGCCAAAAAAGCCGAAGCGCTGATCCCCCTGAAAGAGCTGACGCCGGTTGAAGCCGAAGCGCGCCGCACCCAGCTGAAGAACCTGATCATTCTGGGCAAGGAGCGCGGCTTCCTGACCTACGCCGAAATCAACGACCACCTGCCCGACGAGGTGCTGGACGCCGATCAGATCGAAGGCGTGATCAGCATGATCAACGACATGGGCATCCAGGTCTATGACGAAGCGCCGGATGCCGAAACCCTGCTGATGCAGGACGCCACCCCCGCCGTCGCCGACGAAGACGTAGTGGCCGAGGCCGAACAGGCGCTGACCACGGTCGATTCCGAATTCGGCCGCACCACCGACCCGGTGCGCATGTACATGCGCGAAATGGGTTCGGTCGACCTGCTCACCCGCGAAGGCGAGATCGAGATTGCCAAGCGCATCGAGGAAGGCCTGCGCCACATGGTGCAGGCGATTTCATCGTGTCCGCTCACCATCCAGCAGATTCTGGACATGGCGGCACAGGTCGAGAAGGACGAACTGCGCATTGACGAGTTAATCGATGGCTTTGTCGAAGTTGAAGCCGCCGCTGCAGAAGAAGCCGAAGAAACGACCGAAGAAGAAACCGGCGACGACGAGTCGGAAGACGAAGAAGACGACGAGGCCGCCACCGCAGCGGTCGCTGCCGCCAACCTGGCGCAACTGAAAGCCGAAGCGCTGGCCCAGTTCGACTTCATCCGCAAGGCCTACAAGAAAGCCCAGACAGCCCAGGCCAAATACGGCCTCGGCAGCCCGCAGCAGGTGAAGGCGCAGACCGAAGTCACCGAACTCTTGATGGCCTTCCGCTTCTCGGTGCGCCAGGTCGACCGCCTGTGCGAGCAGATCCGCAATGCGGTGGAAGAAGTGCGCTCGCATGAACGCACGATCATGGATTTCTGCGTCACCCGTTCCGGCATGCCGCGCCCCCACTTCATCAAGACCTTCCCCGGCAACGAAACCAACCTCGCCTGGGTCGACAAGGAAATCGCTGCCAAGAAGGCCTATTGCTCGACGCTGGCCAAGGTGCAGTACGAGGTGAAGGCGCACCAGGAAGCGCTGATCGCGATGCAGGACCGCGTCGGCATGCCGATCAAGAGTCTGAAGGACGTCAACAAGCAGATGTCCACCGGCGAAGCCAAGGCGCGTCGCGCCAAACGCGAAATGATCGAGGCCAACCTGCGCCTGGTGATCTCGATCGCCAAGAAATACACCAACCGCGGCCTGCAGTTCCTCGACCTGATCCAGGAAGGCAACATCGGCCTGATGAAGGCGGTGGAAAAATTCGAATACCGCCGCGGCTACAAGTTCTCGACCTATGCCACCTGGTGGATCCGCCAGGCGATCACGCGTTCGATCGCCGACCAGGCGCGCACCATCCGCATCCCGGTGCACATGATCGAAACCATCAACAAGATGAACCGCATCAGCCGCCAGATCCTGCAGGAAACCGGCATCGAGCCCGATCCGGCCACCCTGGCGCTGAAGATGGAAATGCCGGAAGACAAGATCCGCAAGATCATGAAAATCGCCAAGGAGCCGATCTCGATGGAGACGCCGATCGGCGACGACGAGGATTCCCACCTGGGCGACTTCATCGAGGACTCCAGCACGCTGTCGCCGGACGACTCTGCGATCTACGCCAACCTCCGAGACGCCACCCGCGACGTGCTGGACAGTCTGACCTCGCGCGAAGCCAAGGTGCTGCGCATGCGCTTCGGCATTGAAATGAACACCGACCACACGCTGGAAGAAGTCGGCAAACAGTTCGACGTCACCCGCGAGCGGATTCGCCAGATCGAAGCCAAGGCCTTGCGCAAGCTGCGCCACCCGACCCGTTCGGAAAAGCTGAAGAGCTTTACCGGCAGCGGCGAACTGTAAGCGTCCTGCCCCGCCTTTGCGGGGCAGTTTAATTTTCGGGTCTGTAGCTCAGCTGGTTAGAGCAGGGGACTCATAATCCCTTGGTCCACGGTTCAAGTCCGTGCAGACCCACCAAATTGCCCAAATCGCCGATAATCATCACCTCATAAAAATATCAAGGGGAGCGCCTGATGGAAGCGGAAGTCAGAAAACCCGGCGAGCGCCGTTTGCAGATTCTGCAAACATTGGCTGCGATGCTGCAGGAACCACAAGCGGAAAAAATCACTACCGCAGCTTTGGCGGCGCGCGTCGGCGTATCCGAGGCCGCGCTTTACCGCCACTTTTCCAGCAAGGCGCAGATGTACGAGGGGCTGATCGAGTTCATCGAGCAAACCCTGTTCGGACTGATCGCACGCATCACGGCCGACACGCCTTCACCGGCCGCCCAGGTCGAGGCCATCCTCAACATGCTGCTGAACTTTGCGGCGAAAAATCCGGGGATGACGCGGGTGCTGACCGGCGACGCGCTGGTGCATGAGAACGAACGCCTGCAAAAGCGCATCAATCAACTACACGACCGCATCGAGGCGCAGTTACGGCAGTGCCTGCGCCTGGGCGGCGACAAGCAGGCGGAGTTCAGCGCGCCGCTGGCCAATCTGCTGCAATGCGTGGTGGTGGGGCGCTGGCACCAGTTTGCCAAGAGCGGCTTTACCCGCGCGCCGGGCGGCGATATCGACCTGCTGCTGTCACGCCTGCTCGACGTTCACCCGGCCTGACACGCACACTGGGCAGGCCGGGTCGCGCGGCACCTTCATCACGCGGGCCTCGGCCTGCAAGCCATCCCACAGCAGTAGCCGTCCGACCAAGGGTTCGCCCACCCGCGCCAGATATTTGAGCGCTTCCATCGCCTGCATCGCGCCGATGATGCCGACCAGCGGCGCAAACACGCCGGCCTCGGCACAGCGCAGTTCGGGTTCATCTGCATGGTCGGGGAACAGGCAGTGGTAACAGGGACTCCCGGCGCGGCCTGAATCGAAAACGGCCAGTTGCCCGGAAAACCCGATCGCCGCCCCCGATACCAGCGGCTTGCCAAACTGCACGCAGGCGCGATTGACCGCATGCCGGGTGGCGAAATTGTCCGACGCATCGACCACCAGGTCGACCGCCGCCACCGCTTCGTTCAGCGCGCTGCCGGCCAGCGCCTCACGCAGCGGCAGCACCTCGATTTCGGGGTTGATGGCGCGCACGCTGCGCGCGAGCGAGTCGGCCTTGTTCTCGCCGATCGCTGCGGTGGCATGGCCGATCTGGCGCTGCAGGTTGGTGAGGTCGACCGTGTCGCCGTCCGCCAGCCGCAAGCGCCCGACGCCTGCTGCCCCCAGATACAGCGCCACCGGGCAGCCCAGTCCACCGGCGCCGACGATTAGCACTGAAGCCTCGGCAATGCGCGTCTGCCCGGCCACGCCGACGTCGGGCAACAAGATGTGCCGGCTGTAGCGCAGCAGTTGATCGTCGTTCAGGTTCACAGGCGGCAACGCGGCTATTTATAGCCGCGCCATTCTTCCGGCGTTTCATCCTTGTCGCCATGCAGATGGCGCTCATAGACCTTCATGAACGCCTGCTGGGACTTGATATCCGGTTCGTTGGCTGCAACGTTGCTGCGTTGCACGCTTTCACAGAAATAAGCGAGCGCACGCCTGAGCTTGCTCATGAGGCTGTTGTCGAGATGGAAGCCCTGGCTTGCCAGGGCGGTTTCGAGACCTTCCAGGGTGTATTCGCAGATGTGGTAACGCACCAGCAGGGTGTTGCCGCCCGGCCCGTCCATCACCACCAGGCCGTCCAGGCCCTCGAGCAAGACCCGCGCACGCTCCACCTGCCCTGTCGGCAAGGCGTGGAATACGATTTCACGGTTTTTTTCGAGGTCACAGGGGCGCATGACACACCAGTCAAACGAAGTTCGTCTCAGTATAGCGTGCTGCCCGGGCTGTGGCAGCGCAGTCGCCGCCACAGCCGATTCAATCAACGGCCCTGGAAAATTTGCAGCCCTTTCAGCAGGTTCAGTGCCTGATTGACCTGGAAATCGTTCTTGGACACGATTTCACCGGGTTCCAGCACCGCCGGCTTTTTGCCATTTGCGGGCGGCTCGGCAGGCGGCGCCTTGATGCTGTCGACCGGCTTTTTCGCCGGCACGGGCTCGGCACCCGCCGGATTGACCAGATGCTTGTCGAGATCCGCCTCGCGGATACGCATGCCGTTTTCCTCCTCCGTCATCGTGGGGTCTTCCACCACGATATCGGGATCGATGCCCTTGGCCTGGATGGAGCGGCCGTTCGGCGTGTAATAGCGCGCCGTGGTCAGCTTGATCGCCGTGCCGTTGCCGATCGGCAGAATGGTCTGCACCGAACCCTTGCCGAAGGTGCGGGTACCCATGACCACCGCGCGCTTATGATCCTGCAGCGCACCTGCCACGATTTCGGAAGCCGAGGCGGAACCGCTGTTGACCAGCACCACCATCGGCACGCTCTTCACGCCTTCAGGCAGGTTCTTCAGGTAATCGGCCTGCATCGGGCGCAGATAATGCTCACGGCTGGCGGTCAGGCGCATCTTCGCGTCTTCGGTGCGGCCTTCCGTGTACACCACCAGGCTGTCGGGCTTGACGAATGCGGCGGTCACCGCGACCGCGCCATTGAGCAGACCGCCCGGATCGTTGCGCAGATCCAGAATCAGGCCCTTCAACGGCGCCTTGTTTTCCTTGTAGAGCTTGTTGAGCGACTCGACCAGCAGTTCGCCGGTGTGCTCCTGGAACTGCGTCACCCGCACATAGCCGTAACCGGAATCGAGCATCGTCGACTTGACGCTGCGAATCTTGATGACGGCGCGGGTCAGGGTCAGCACGAGTGGCCTGTCGACGCCCTTGCGCGAAATGGTGAGCTTGATGTTGGTGCCTGGCTTGCCGCGCATCCGCTTCACTGCATCGTTCAGCGTCATCCCCTTCACCGGGGTGTCGTCGAGCTTGATGATCAGGTCGCCGGGCTTGACCCCGGCCTTGAAGGCTGGCGTGTCCTCGATCGGCGACACCACCTTGACGAAGCCGTCTTCCATGCCGACCTCGATCCCGAGGCCGCCGAACTCACCCTGGGTACCCACCTGCAGATCCTTGAAAGCGTCGGGATCGAGATAGCTGGAATGCGGGTCGAGCCCGGTCAGCATGCCGTTGATCGCCTCGGTGATCAGCTTCTTGTCATCGACCTCGTCGACATAATCGTTCTTGATCCGCGCGAACACATCGGTGAAGGCCCGCAACTCCTCGACCGGCAGCGCAGTCTGCGCGTCCTTGTTGGCGATCGCCGACAGGTTGATCGTCAACGCCGCGCCAGCCAGCAGGCCGACCAGGCCGACAAGAACGAATTTTGCCTTGTGTGTCATTTCACTTCACCCAAAGGAGGGGGTTAACAGGGCGGCTTTGATGCCGCATTTCAAAGTACAAACCGGAATCGGGCTGCCCGCCGCTATTGCCGACCGAGGCGATGGCATCGCCGGGCTGGACCCGGTCGCCCACCTGCTTATACAGACTTTCATTATTGCTGTATAGGCTCATGTAGCCCTCGCCATGGTCGACAATAACCAGGTTGCCGAAGCCGCGCAGCCACTCCGAAAACACCACCTGGCCGGCAGCGATCGCCTTCACGGTCGTGCCCTGCGCGGCGCGAATGAACAGGCCTCTCCAGTTCACCCCGCCCCCTTCTCTCGGAGCGCCGAAGCGGTTCATCAGTTCCCCGGCGACCGGCAGGCGCAGCGAACCTTTCAGGCGTGAAAACGGCTGCTCGGAACGAAACGGCACCGGCGTATCGGTGTTGACCGCCACCGGCCGCCGCGGCTGGCCTGCCGCCGGCTGGCGCTGGGCCTGCTGCGCAGCCCGTGCGCGCGCGGCCTCGCGGGCTGCCTGCTGCGCCATCAGACGATTCAGGCGTTCCACCAGTTGCGTCAGGTTGCGCTCGTCGCGCTTCAGGTTCGAAATCTGCCGCTGCTGCTGCTGAATCTGTGCCGACAGTTTTTGCAGCACCTGCTCGCGCTCGCGCTTGTCGGCCTGCAGTTGCTTCTGTTCAGCCTCGTGGGCGGCCTTTAGTTGCGCCAATTCGTTCGACTTCAGTGCAGTTTGCTGCTGCAAGGCGTTCAGCTCCGCCAGGTCGGCACGCAAGCGGTCGATCAGCTCATGCTGTGCCCGCGACAGATGCGCCAGATAGCGCAGGTCGCGCGCGGTCTGATTAGGGTCGCCCCCATTGAGGAAAAGCTTCAGCGCATCGCCCTGGCCACGCTGGTAAGCGCCCCTGAGCGCCTCGGCAAGATAAGACTGCTGTTGCTGGATGCGTGTATCGGTTGCCGCAGATTGCCGTTTCAGCGCCTGCAATTCGCCCTGGGTGCGTTGACGCTCGCCATCGAGTTGCCGCAACTGGCGCACGGCGCTGCTGATGGCGCGCTCGGATTCCCGCAGCTCGTCGACGGCTTCCTTGCGGGTGGCCTGCGTCTTGCGAAAATCCCGTTCCAGGGTTTGCAAACGCTGCTTGAGTGCCTTGAGCTCGGTTTGTTTGTCTTCGGCCTGGTTGGCGCCGGCATACAACGGCCAGCCCAATGCCAGCAGGACGAGAAATAGTCTGAAGTTCACCCTGATGAGCTTACCCCCAAGCGCATCGGCATTACTCGAAATTCACCAGCGATTCGCCGGTCATTTCCGGCGGTTGCGGCAAGCCCATCAAGTTGAGCAAAGTGGGGCTGATGTCCTCGAGCGCACCGGTGTCGGCGAGCGTGGCGGCGCGTCCGCCGATGTAGATGAGCGGCACCAGATTCATGGTGTGCGCGGTATGCGCCTGACCGGTTTCGGTGTCGCGCATCAATTCGGCGTTGCCGTGATCGGCCGTCACCAACACTTCGCCACCGCGCGCGAGCTGGGCTTCCACCACCCGGCCGAGGCAGGTGTCGACAGTTTCGATCGCCTTGATGGCCGCCTGCAGGTCGCCGGTATGGCCGACCATGTCGGGATTGGCATAGTTGCAGACAATGACGTCGTACTGCTTGCCGTTGATCGCCGCGAGCAGTTTCTCGGTGACCTCGAACGCGCTCATTTCAGGTTTCAGGTCGTAGGTCGCAACGTCGGGGGACGGCACCAGCACCCGGTCTTCGCCGGGGAAGGAGACTTCCTCGCCGCCGTTGAAGAAGAAGGTGACGTGGGGATATTTCTCGGTTTCGGCGATGCGCAACTGGCGCATGCCGAGCTTGGCGATGTATTCGCCGAGGCCGTTCTTGATGCGCTCCGGCGGAAACGCCACGGAGACGACGAAGTCGTCGCTGTAGCCGGTCAGGGTGCAATAGGTGGCCAGCCGCGGCGTGACTTCGCGCTCGAACTCGCTAAAATCGGGCTCGATGAACGGCCGCGACAACTGGCGTGCTCGGTCGGAGCGAAAGTTGAGGAAGATCACCGAATCACCATCTTCCATTTTGACCGGCTTGCCGTCCGGCGGCAGGATCGCGGTGGCCTTGACGAATTCGTCGGTCTCGCCGCGCGCATAGGCAGCCTCCAGGCCGGCCAGCGGATTCTCCGCCATGAATTCGGCACGTCCCTGGGTCAGCAGGTCGTAGGCGGACTTGACCCGTTGCCACCTGCGGTCACGGTCCATCGCGAAGTAGCGACCGATCATCGATGCGATATGGCCGACGCCAGCCTGCGCAATCTTGTCGTTCAGCCGCTTGAGGTAGATTTCGGCGCTCTTCGGCGGCGTGTCGCGGCCGTCGAGGAACACGTGCAGGCACACCTTGTTGAGGCCTTCGCGCGCCGCCAGGTCGAGCAGTGCATGGAAATGCGATTCGTGGCTGTGCACCCCGCCGTCCGATAGCAGGCCCAGCACATGCAGGGTCTTGCCGTGGTCGCGCGCAAGGTGCACGGCGTTCAGCAGTGCCGGGTTGGTGTAGAAATAGCCGGATTCGATGGCGCGGTCGATGCGGGTGAATTCCTGATACACCACGCGGCCCGCGCCGATGTTCAGATGTCCCACCTCGGAATTGCCCATTTGCCCCTTGGGCAGGCCTACCTCGGACTCCGACGCATGGATGAGCGTGTGCGGATGGTGTTTCCAAAGCCGGTCCCAATTGGGTTTGTTGGCCTGGGCGATCGCGTTGTCGGCACGTTCTGCGCGGCAACCAAAACCGTCAAGGATGATGAGGAGAACCGGCGTGGTCTTCATGAAAAAATTTATATTACCTGGCTTGATTTTGTGGGATTATTTTAATATATGCGTGATTGCTAATCTACACGCAGCAGCAAATCTTGCTTGAAAACACCTTGAATTGGCCCGGGCACACGCCCGTTATTCCTGCCATATCAGGGTACTACACGGAATGGACAGAGGTTATGAATATGTCGGCTGACTGGGACGAAGTGGATCTAATGGACAAGGACGAGCACATCGAGCAGGCCTCGCGTGCGATGAAGGCCATGTCCCATCCGCTCCGCCTGAAAATTCTCTGCGTGCTGGGCGACAAGGAAATCAGTGTGCAGGACATCGTGGATCAGGTCGGCACCTCGCAAAGCAACATATCGCAGCACCTGGCCATCTTGCGCGACAAAGGCGTGCTACGCACCCGCAAGGATGCCAACCGCGTGTATTACCGCGTGGGCGACACCCGCACGCTCAAACTGCTGGGCATGATGCGCGACGTCTTCTGCGGCTTCAGCAAGTAATCCCTCTGGTGGCAGCAACAGCCCGGCAGCGCGCAAGCGTGCCGGGCTTTTTGTTGGGCGTCCCGCCGGCGGCACGGCGCATGTTTCAGCGCATCGCTGGATCGGAGACCCCGCGTGGGGCATACTTGCAACGCGAATGCGTGCCCGGCCGGACCTTCAAGCATCGGCCAAGCACTTGAAAAACAATGTAAATAAGAATATCCTAATAAACACTTTATGGAGGTGCGTCCGTGTTGAACCCCGCCCGCTTTCTGGCCTGTCTCATCCTTGCCGCCCCCTCCGCCTGGGCTGCGTTGCCGTTCGAGACGGCCCCGGTGAAATACGAAATCGCTGACACCGGCTACTCCACCGAAGCCACGGTCGAGGCTGTCAGGCAATCCACGCTCGCGGCGCAGGTGGCGGGGCGCGTCGCGGCGGTCAACTTCGACGCCGGCGACTACGTCAAGGCGGGTTCGGTCATCGTCAGGTTGTCCGCCCAGGAATTGTCGTCCGCTGTGGCGGGCAGCCGGGCTCAAGTAGCCCAGGCCGAAGCGGAACTGGCCAACGCGCGTGCCAACTACCAGCGCCAGCAGCAGCTTTTTCAACAAAAATTCATCAGCCAGGCGGCGCTGGACCGGGCCACTTCGGAATTCCAGGCTGCCGAGGCGGCCGCCCGCGCCGCGCGTGCCGGCGTCGGGCAGACTGTCGCCGTGAGCAGCTATACCGTCATCACGGCGCCCTACTCGGGCGTGGTCGCTGCCCGCCACGTGGAAGTGGGCGAGACCGTTGCACCCGGCACCCCGTTGATGACCGGCTTCGACCCCAAGGACATGCGGGTGATCGCCAACGTCCCGCAATACAAGCTGGCGGAGGTGAAAGCCTCGCCGCGCGTCGCAGTCGAAATTCCCTCGCTCAACAAATGGATCGACGCCGCCGGCGTGACCGTGCTGCCGGCGGCGGACGCCGCCACCCACACGGTCAAGGTGCGCATCGACCTGCCGACCAACCTGGAAGGTGTCATTCCCGGCATGTTCGCGCGGGCGCATTTCTCGGTGGGCAGCGCACGCAAGCTCACCATCCCGACCAGCGCAGTGTTGCGGCGCTCGGAAATCACCGCGGTCTACGTGGTGAATAAGGACAAGGTCAGCCTGCGGCAGCTTCGCCTCGGCACGCCGAACGGGCGCGGCCAGGTGGAAGTGCTGGCCGGGCTGAACCCGGGCGACGTCATTGCGCTCGACCCAGTCAAGGCGGGCATCTACGCCCGAAGCCCCGCCAACCAGCCCGCCAAGCCCTGATCGGAGATGGCCATGGGACTCTCCGGACGCACTGCCCGTTTCTTTCTCACGTCCCAGCTCACACCGCTGATCGCGCTGATCGCGGCGCTGCTGGGCCTGTTCGCCATCCTGGTCACGCCGCGCGAAGAAGAGCCGCAGATCAACGTGACCATGGCCAACGTGTTCATCCCCTTCCCCGGCGCCTCGGCGCGGGACGTGGAAGCGCTGGTGGCCACCCCGGCCGAGCAGGTGCTGTCGCAGATCGCCGGCATCGAGCACATCTATTCCGTTTCCAAGCCCGGCATGGCCGTGCTGACGGTGCAATACCTGGTGGGCCAGGACCGCACCCAGGCGCTGGTGCGGCTGTACGACACCATCCAGGCCAACCGCGACTGGGTCTCGCCCGAACTCGGCGTCGGCGAGCCTATCATCAAGCCGCTCGGCATCGACGACGTTCCCATCGTCACCGTCACCCTGTGGACGCGCGACCAGACGCGCGGCGCCTACGAACTGGAACAAGTCGCGCGCACGGCGGAAATCGAGCTGAAACGCATCGTCGGCACCCGCGAAGTCACCACCATCGGCGGCCCCGGCCGCGCGGTGCGGGTGCTGATGGATCCGGACCGCATGGCGTCCTATGGCGTGTCGGCACAGGACATCCGCGATGCGCTGCAGGTGTCGAACGCCGCGCAGCCGTCCGGCACCTTGGTGTCGAACAACCAGGAAATCCTGGTTCAGACCGGCACCTTCCTCACCGGTGCCGACGACGTCAAGCAGCTGGTGGTCGGCGTTGCACAGGGACGCCCCGTGTACATGAGCGACATCGCCAGCATCGTCGCCGGCCCCGACCAGCCGGCACGCTACGTCTGGCACGGCCCCGGCGCAGGCGGCGTGCACCAGGACGAGCAGGGACAAACCTACCCGGCGGTGACCCTGGCCATTTCCAAGAAAGCGGGTGAAAACGCCGTCGACGTCGCCGAGAAAGTAATCGAGCGGGTGAACTCGCTGCAGAACAGTGTGCTGCCGGAAGGGGTCGAGGTCAGCGTCACGCGCAACTACGGCGCCACCGCCGACGACAAGGCGAAAAAGCTGATCCAGAAGCTGATCTTCGCCACCGCCTCGGTGGTGCTGCTGGTGCTGTTCGCCATCGGCAAGCGCGAGGCCCTGATCGTCGGCGCGGCCGTGCTGCTGACGCTCGCCGCCACCTTGTTCGCCTCATGGGCGTGGGGCTTCACCCTCAACCGGGTGTCGCTGTTCGCGCTGATTTTCTCGATCGGCATCCTGGTCGACGACGCCATCGTGGTGGTGGAAAACATCCACCGCCGCATGGGGCTCGATCATGACGGCCTCGAGGCCATCATTCCGCGCGCGGTCGACGAGGTCGGCGGCCCCACCATCCTCGCCACCTTCACCGTCATCGCCGCACTGTTGCCGATGGCCTTCGTCACCGGCCTGATGGGGCCGTACATGAGCCCGATCCCGATCAATGCCTCGATCGGCATGCTGATCTCGCTGGCGATCGCCTTCATCATCACGCCCTGGCTGGCGCTGAAGCTGATCAAGCAGGAGGCGCACGGCGCCCACGACGCAGGCAGCGACAACAGGCTCACCGCTTTTTTCCGCACCCGGCTGACGCCGTTCCTGCGCGGCACCGAAGGCCGCGGCGCGCGCCGCAAGCTGTGGCTGGGCATTGGTATCGCCATCCTGCTGTCGGTCGCTCTGCCGGCAGTGCAGCTGGTCATTCTGAAAATGTTGCCGTTCGACAACAAGTCGGAATTCCAGATCATCGTCGACCTGCCGGTCGGCACACCGCTGGAGAAAACCGCGCAGGTGCTCTCGGAGATGGGCGAAGCCGTCGCGCAGATGCCGGAAGTCACCGACTATCAGGCCTATGCCGGCACCGCGGCACCGATCAACTTCAACGGCCTGGTGCGGCAGTACTACCTGCGCGCAGGGCCCGAGGTCGGCGACCTGCAGGTGAACCTGGTCGACAAGAGCGAACGTGACCGCAAGAGCCACGACATCGCGCAGGCCATCCGCCCCACCGTCGAGGCCATCGCCAAGAAGCACGGCGCCGACGTCAAGGTGGTCGAAGTGCCGCCCGGCCCGCCGGTGATGTCGCCAATCGTCGCCGAAATCTACGGCCCCGATTACGACGCGCAGATGCAGGTCGCCAAGCAGGTGCGCGCGGTCTTCGAGAAAACCGAGGGCATCGTCGCCATCGACGACACGGTGGAGGACGATGCCCAGCGTTTCGTGCTGCGCGTGCTGCAGAACAAGGCGGCCATGGCCGGCGTGGCGCAAAAGGACGTCGTCGAGACCATGAAGATGGGACTGGCCGGCGAGAACGTCACGCCCATCCACGGCAGCGGTTCCAAGCACGAAATTCCGGTGCGCATCACCTTGCCGCCGGAACGCCAGAGCGCGATCGGCGAACTGCTGAAGCTCACCGTGCGCGGCAGCGGCGGCAAGCTGGTGCCGCTGTCTGAACTGGTCGAAGTGGTGCCGAGCGCGCGCGAAAAGACCATCTATCACAAGAACCTGCTGCCTGTGGTGTTCGTGGTCGGCGACACCGGCGGCACGCTGGATTCGCCGCTGTACGGTCTGTTCGGCATGCGCGGCGAGCTCAAGGACATGCCGCTGGAACAGGGCGGCACGCTGTCGGAGTATTTCATCCGTCAGCCCGCCGACCCCTATTCCGGCTTCAGCCTGAAGTGGGACGGCGAATGGCAGGTCACCTACGAGACCTTCCGCGACATGGGCCTGGCCTATGCCTTCGGCCTGATGCTGATCTACATCCTGGTGGTGGCACAGTTCAAGAGCTATCTGACGCCGCTCGTCATCATGGCGCCGATCCCGCTCACCATCATCGGCGTCATGCCGGGCCACGCCCTGCTTGGCGCGCAGTTCACCGCCACCTCGATGATCGGCATGATCGCGCTGGCCGGCATCATCGTGCGCAATTCCATCCTGCTGGTGGATTTCATCAATGAGCAGGTAGCGGCCGGCATGGAATTCCAGGAAGCGGTGATCCAGGCCGGCGCCACCCGCGCCAAGCCGATCGTGCTGACCGGCGCGGCCGCCATGATGGGCGCTTTCTTTATTCTCGACGATCCCATTTTCAGCGGCCTCGCGGTATCCTTGATCTTCGGCATCTTCGTTTCCACCCTGCTCACGCTGGTGGTGATTCCGGTGCTGTATTACGCGGCCAATTTCCGCAAGTTTCCATCTCAATAATTAGGGAGTCTTACCATGACCGTTGAACGCCTCGTCCGTATCATCGCCGGTTCCTTCATCATGCTGTCGCTTGCGCTGGCGCACTTTTCCGGCACGGTCGACATGACCCAGATCTCCTGGCTGTGGTTCACTGCCTTCGTCGGTTTCAACCTGTTCCAGTCCGGCATCACGCGCTTCTGCCCGATGGACATCTTCCTGAAAAAGGCCGGCGTCAAAACCGGCTGCGGCCTTTAAGCGGGAGCATCCATGGACGTGCAATTCCTGCAGGACAACTGGATGCTGGTGGCGCTGGCCGTGGTGTCCGGCGCCATGCTCACCTGGTCCTTCATCGGCGGCAAACTTTCCGGTGTCGAGCAGGCCGACACGCTGAAGGCCACCCGGCTCTACAACGATGACGCCCTCGTGCTCGACGTGCGCGAGGACAAGGAATTTGCCGCCGGCCATATTCCCAAGGCGAAGCACATTCCCCTTGGGCAACTGGCCGGCCGTCTGAAGGAACTCGACAAGTTCAAGGACAAGCCCGTGCTCGTCACTTGCCGCAGCGGCCAACGCTCGGCGCGCGCCTGCGGCATGCTGAAAAAAGCCGGGTTCGAGACCGTGTTCAACCAGGCAGGCGGCATCATCGCGTGGGAACGCGCCAACCTGCCCGTCACCCAGAAATAAGGAAGTTCGATGGCCAAAGTTGTCATGTATTGCACCGCCGTGTGCCCCTATTGCGTCGCTGCCGAGCGACTGCTTAAAAGCCGCGGCGTCACTGAAATCGAGAAGATCCGCATCGACCTCGATCCGGCGCGGATGGAAGAAATGATCACCCGTTCCGGCGGCCGCCGCACCGTGCCGCAGGTATTCATCGGCGACACCCATGTCGGCGGTTTCGACGATACCTCGGCGCTGGATGCCGCCGGCAAACTGGTACCGCTGCTCGAGCGCGCTTGATTTTTCGGCGCGCGCCGCCATCTTGAAACGAACCCGTTCGCTTCAGGAAACCTCATGGAACTTGCCTGCCCCCACTGCCTCGCCGTCAACCGCGTACCGGACGAACGCCTGGGCGATGCGCCCAAATGCGGCCAATGCAGTTCGCCGCTGCTGCCCGGAAAACCGGTCGACCTCACGGCCGCCAGCTTCGATCGCTTTATCGCCAAGGCCGGACTGCCGGTGCTGGTCGACTTCTGGGCCGGCTGGTGCGGCCCGTGCAAGATGATGGCGCCGGTGTTCCAGCAGGTCGCCGCCGTGATGGATACCCGCGTGCGCTTCGCCAAGGTCGACACCGAAGCGCATCCACAGGTGTCAATGCGCCACCACATCAAGGGCATCCCCAGCCTGATCCTGTTCAGGAACGGTGCCGAGGCAGCGCGTGTCTCGGGCGCGATGGAGGCGCATGCGCTGAAACGCTGGCTGGCGTCACAAGGCATTCAATAAAGCGCGTGTAAAATGCGCATCATTCCCGGAGCTTGAGGCTCCGGTTTTCATATTCAGGGAGACATCATGACCGACGCACAACAACCCGTATTCAACATCGAAAAGCTTTTCGTCAAGGACCTGTCGGTGGAAGTGCCCAACGCGCCGGCGATCTTCATGGAGCGCGAGGCCCCGCAGATCGACGTCAACATGTCGACTTCCAACCGCGCGCTCGGCGAAGACCTGTTCTTCAATAGCATCACCGTCACCGTCACCGCCAAGACCGGCGACAAGACGATGTTCCTGATCGAATGCACCCAGGCCGGCATTTTCCGCATCCAGAATGTACCGCAGGAACAGATGCCGATGGTGCTGGGCATCGGTTGCCCCAATATTGTTTTCCCCTATTTGCGCGAGACCGTGTCCGACGTGGTGACCCGTGCCGGTTTCCCGCCGCTGCTGCTCAACCCGGTCAACTTCGAGTCGCTTTTCCTGCAGCAACAGCAGGCCCAGCAGCAACAGGCCGCCGCCCCCGAGCAAACGCACTGAGGCGAGTGCATTGAAATTGCGTCTGCGCCCTGCCGCTTCGCTGCTCGCCGCGGCCCTGCTGCTTGCCTCGGCGCAGCCCGCCTCGGCGCTGGAATATCGCAGCACCGGACGCGCCGCCCTGCTGTACGACGCGCCCGCCACCACGGCTGCACGAATTGCCGTGGCCGGCAGCGGCCTGCCGCTTGAAGTCGTCGTCGACACCGAGGCCTGGGGCAGGGTGCGCGACCCCAACGGACGCTTGGCCTGGATCGAGAAATCCGCCCTCGGCGGCGCCCGAACCGTAATGGTCACGGGCGATGCCAGCGTCGTGCGGCAACAGCCGCGCGCCGATGCCGAGGTGGTGTTTCGGGTCGCCCGCGGCGTCCTGCTCGAACTCACCGGCCATGCCGATGCCCAGGGCTGGCTGCCGGTGCGGCACGCCAACGGCCTCGCCGGCTGGCTGCCGATGAACGAGGCCTGGGGCCGATGAAACTGTCGGTGCTGGGCGCAGGCGCCTGGGGCACTGCGCTGGCGATCAGCTGGGCGGCACACCACCGCGTCACGCTGTGGGGGCGCAACGCCACTGAACTCGACGCCATGCGCCAAGCGCGCGTCAACTCCCGCTACCTGCCCGGCTGTCCGCTGCCGGATGCGCTACGGCTCGACCCCGACTTCGACGCCGTCGTCGCCGACGCCGAACTTATCGTCATCGCCGTTCCCAGCGGCGGCCTGCGACCCACGCTGGCCGCGCTCGCTGCCCGGCCGTTTCTGCCGCCTATCGTCTGGGTATGCAAAGGCTTCGAGCCCGGCAGCCGCAAGCTGCCGCATCAGCTCGTCGCCGACCTGCTGCCCGCGCAGCGCCACAGCGGCGTGCTGTCCGGCCCCAGCTTTGCCCAGGAAGTCGCGCAGGGCTACCCCACCGCGCTCACCCTTGCCTCGCATGACACGGCCCTGGCGCAGCAGCTTGCCGAGGCGCTGTCGGGCCATCGCCTGCGCATCTATGCGCATGACGACGTCATCGGCGTGGAAATCGGCGGCGCGCTGAAAAACGTCATGGCCATCGCCGCCGGCATCTGCGACGGGCTCAAGCTCGGCCACAATGCCCGCGCCGCCCTCATCACGCGCGGCCTGGCGGAAATGACCCGGCTGGGCGTCCAACTCGGCGGGCATTTCGAAACCTTCATGGGGCTGTCCGGCCTGGGCGATCTCATCCTCACCACCACCGGCGATCTCTCGCGCAACCGCCAGGTCGGCCTGCGGCTGGCGCGCGGCCAGCAACTCGACAGCATCCTGGCCGAGCTCGGCCACGTCGCAGAAGGCGTCACCACCGCGCGCGAAGTCGTGGCGCTGGCTGCCGATCTTGGCGTCGACATGCCGATCGCCCGCGCGGTCTGCCAGATGCTGTTCGAAGGGTTGCCGGCCGCTCAGGCCGTCGATGCCCTGTTGAACCGGGAAATCAAAACCGAATTCTGAACAGGCTCAATGGCCCAGGACGGGCATGCGGCCGGACGTAAAGCACGCCCGTGGAAGGCCGGGAAAAATGCTAGAAGAGTTCGATCGAACCGCTTTGATGCGCGTCGACCGCGAGCACGCCACTTTCCACCAACTCGCGATAATTGCAGACCCGGTTGCGCCCCTGTTCCTTGGCGTAATACAGGGCCTTGTCTGCCTCTTCGAAGACATAGGGCGGCAAGGTCTGGTCGACGATGGCGGTAAAGCCGATGCTGACGGTCACCTGCCCCACCTGGGGAAAGGGATGACTCCCCACCTTGGCGCGGACGCGATCGAGGATAAGCGGAATCGTCTCGGGGGCGACCCCTTTGATGAGGGCGACGAATTCTTCGCCGCCGTAGCGGAACACCCAATCCACATCGCGCAAGGTGTTGCGGACCAGTCCCGCAAAAACAAGCAGCACCTCATCGCCCATCAAGTGACCGTAGGTGTCGTTGACACGCTTGAAATGGTCGATGTCGAACACCGCCAGGTAGTCGGCCGTATTCTCGTCGCTTTCCCGGTGGCTGCCGCTCATGCGGCCTGCGAGCAGTTCGCCCAGCTTCTGTTCCAGCTTCTTGCGGTTGTAAAGGCCGGTCAGGGTGTCGCGCTCGCTGTCGAACAGCACGCGTGCAAAGTTGGCGTAGATGTTGAGCATGCCGGTGGCGATGCGCAGATCGGCGGAATTCCACTCCGGCTGCCGAATCAGGATGGCTTTGCGCCGGTCATCCTGAATCCCCAGGCTGCCGATGAGATAGCCCTGATCGCCATGGGTAAACTGGTGGGTCACCGTTTCGGAATCGAGTTCGATGACGGCGGCGATCAGTTCGTCGGTCACCGGGAACATCGGGGTTGGCATGGGGGAAACCGTATCCTGAACCCAGCGCCTTTCCGAATCCGGAACCAGGCAGACCATGGACGTCTGCACCGCGGGCAACATTTCCAGAATGGAGTTTTGCAGGCTGCGCAACAGCGTCAACTCATCCCGCTGCTCGGTCATGTGCACCACCGACTCAATCACCTCATGGGTAACCCCGGACGATTTGGGTAGTGACTTGACAGCGGACATGGAATAAGCCGGAAAAAATATTATTGGCGCATTCTAAACCCAACTTGAAGCTCAGGGTAAACCCCCTGAATGCCTTGATCGGTAGCCTCTACACGGCCCTCGCTGAGTCGGCAGGCACCACCAATCCCGGTTCAATCCGGCACGCCTCGCTGTCGAAGCCGATTGCCGTTGCAAATTCGATTGATAGCACCTAAGAATGATCAGGATGATCGGGTCTATTGCACGCTCTAGGCCCCCTGCCCGAACCCGCTCCCCCGCTGCAAGCCCCAGGAGGTTTTATGCCAACGCTGACGCACAACCACCGCACCTTCGACGCCCGCCCCGATCGCATCGATCTGCGCGACCGGGTCTATCAGCCCAAGCTGGTTTCCCTGCCGTCACGCTGGCCGCTCCTGGAAAGCATCGACCAGCACTTGCCGGCCTATGCCAAATCCCTGGTGCTGGATCAGGGCGAGGAAGGCGCCTGTACCGGATTCGGGCTGGCGGCGGCCATCAATTTCCTGCAGTGGAAAAACAATGGCTACCGCATGCAGGAACTGAAAACAGTCAGTCCGCGCATGCTCTACCACATGGCCCGAATGTATGACGAATGGCCTGGCGAGGACTACGAGGGTTCCAGTTGCCGCGGAGCGATGAAGGGCTGGCACCGCCATGGCGTCTGTAGCGACAAGGTCTGGCCCTACCGCAACCGCAACCAGAAGATTGCTTTCGTGTCGCCAAAAGACGGCTGGGAACAGGACGCCGCGCAGTGCCCGCTCGGCGCCTACTACCGCATTGAAAAGCGCAGCATCAGCGACCTGCAGTCAGCCATTCTCGAGGTCGGCGCCATTTACTGCTCGGCCGATGTGCACAAAGGCTGGTTCCTCAAGAAGACCCGGCAACCGGTGGTCATCCCCCCCGATGCCAAGCGCCTCGGGGGCCACGCCTTCGCCATCGTCGGCTACACCGAGGACGGCTTCGTCGTGCAGAATTCCTGGGGGCCGAACTGGGGCTACCACGGCTTCGCCATCCTTGGCTACGAGGACTGGATCCGCAACGGCAGCGATGCCTGGGTCGCCGTACTGGGCGCGCCGATGCGCTCGGCCTCGGCGCCGGCCGCCTTCAGCACCCGCTCGCTGCAAGAATCCGTGGCCCGGCCCAACGGTCGGCCCGGCAGCGACAAGGCACCCACCCACCGTTTTGCCTACCGCAACGAAAACGTGTGCCCGCTCACCGAAGGCGAGGCCTACCTGCACACCCTGGTGCTCGGCAACAACGGCGCGCCGATCAATCGCATCGTCAGCGCGGAGAACGCCGACAAGGCGACCGAAATGGTTTGCCTCAAGCGACCCGACCTCTGGTTCAACGAGCGCCCGGCCGGGGAGCCGCGCAAGCTGGCAATCTACGTCCACGGCGGCCTCAACAACGAAGCCGCCTCGGTGATGCGCGTGCGCATGATGACGCCCTACTTCCGCGAGAACGGTCTCTACCCGGTGTTCATCACCTGGAAGACCGGCGCGCTGGAAAGCATTCGAGGCATCCTCGAAGACTCGTCCCGCGAAATCTTCCACGGTGAGCCCGAAATGCGCGACGAGGGCGTGGCCGACAAGGTCAAACAGGCGCTTGCCGAGGCGCGCGACCGCTCAATCGAAGTGGCCTGCGAGCACCTGCTGGTGAAACCCATGTGGTCCGAAATGAAGCAGAACGCCGCGGCCGCATCCCAGACCGGTGCAGGTCTGAATTTGCTGGCGCGGCATTTGCTGGCATTGAAGAAGCGGGTGCCGGACCTGGAAATCCATCTCGCCGGCCACTCCGCCGGTTCCATCGTCCTGGGCCACCTGCTTTCGCTGCTGGACAAGCGCCTGTCCGCCGCCAGCCTCACCCTGTTCGCGCCGGCCTGCACCGTGGAATTCGCCAACCACTATTACGGCGCCGCCCTCCAGTCCGGCCAGCTCGCAGCTGAGCGCGTGCATGTCGACATCATGGATGACGAGCGTGAGCAAGCCGACACCGTCGGCCCTTACGGCAAATCGCTGCTCTATCTGGTCAGCCGTGCGCTGGAGTCGCGTCACAAGACGCCGCTGCTCGGCATGGAAGCGGCCTGGAAGCCCGATACCGCACGCGAGGATGCCTGGTCGAACGCGCCCGAGGTGCAGGCCGCTCTGGCGAAATGGTCCGGCCACGCCGCCGGCATTCAATCCCTGCGCCTGCATGGCAGGCGCCGCGAGTACGTCCCGACCGGAACAGGCCGCATCAAGCTGGCCCACGGCTCGTTCGACAACGATATCGAGGTGGTGAGCGCAATGCTTGAGCGCATGCGCGGCGCCCCGCTCGCCGCCAAGGTGGAAAACCTCGCCTACTGAGGCAGACGCTCCGCGGCGGGCGGCGACGCCGACGCCGCCGCGATGCGCCGGATCATCGCAACGAACCCGGGATCCTCGCCCTGCATCAGGCCAGGCAGCGCCTCGCGGAAGTCCTCGCGCGCGCACCACTCGTGCATGTAGTCCTCCCACGACTGCCACAGCCGCGCCTGCTGCCGGCTCATGTCGTCCTCGTACACCAGCACATAGGCGCGCTCGAACAGGCTGACCAGGATGGCGAACAAGGCATGCTTGCGCTCCTGCTGGTCTGCGCTGAGTTCGCCCTTTGCCGCGGGCGAAAGCAAATGCAGGTCGGCGTTGTCGATGACGAGCCGCATGAAGTCGGCGTATTCGTCGGATAGCCGCAGGAAGATTTCCTCCTCGTCGGTCTGCCGCTCGCGGCGGCGGTCATAGATGAACACGCCGATGGCGAGCGGCAGGCCGACGATGGTGACGAGATAACTCAGTGCTTCCAGCCATTCGAGTCCGGTCATTCAGCTTCCCCCCGCAAAACCGTTTTGCCGCCAGGCTTCGAACACCACCACGCTGACGGCATTGGAAAGGTTCATGCTGCGCGAACCGGGCAGCATCGGCAAGCGCAGGCGCCCATCCGGCTGAAACTGCGCCAGGATATCCGGCGGCAGGCCGCGCGATTCGGGACCGAACAGCAGCACATCGTTGGCCTGAAATTCCACCGTGGCATAGTTGCGGCTGCCCTTGGTGGTCAGCGCAAACCAGCGCCGCTCTGGCAGCGCCGCCCGCACCGCTTCCCAGTCCGGGTGAACCCTCACGCAGGCCATGTCGTGATAATCCAGCCCGGCGCGCGCCACCTGCTTGTCGGACAGGTCGAAGCCCAAGGGCTCGACCAGATGCAGCCGGCAGCCGGTGTTGGCCGCCAGGCGAATGAGGTTGCCGGTATTGGGTGGGATCTCGGGCTGATATAAAACGATGTCAAACATCCGGCTTGGCCTAAAATAATTGGATTCTTGGAATCCGCCTATTCTATGGTCCCTTACCTCACCACCGCACTCACCGGCCCGCTGCTGGAACTGGAAAAGCGCCTGCTCGACGCGCAGCCGACCATCGAGCACTGGTTCCGCCAGCAGTGGAAGGACCAGTCGGCGCCGTTCTACACCTCGGTGGACATCCGCAACGCGGGTTTCAAGCTGGCGCCGGTCGACACCAATCTGTTCCCCGGCGGCTTCAACAATCTCAACCCGGCCTTCATGTCGCTGTCGATTCACGCGGCGATGGGCGCGGTGGAAAAAATTTGCCCCTACGCTCAGCGCCTGCTCTTGATTCCGGAAAGCCATACGCGCAACACCTTTTATCTGCAGAACGTCGCGGTGCTGGCGCACATCCTGCGCCAGACCGGGCTCATCGTGCGCATCGGCACGCTGATCCCCGAGATCACCCAACCGACCACGCTGGAGTTGCCCGCCGGCGGACGCATCACGCTCGAGCCGCTGGTGCGCACCGGCAACCGCATCGGGCTGGAGGGCTTCGATCCCTGCGCGGTGCTGCTCAACAACGACCTGTCGGCCGGGGTGCCGGACATCCTCAAGGACATCGAGCAGAACATCATGCCGCCGCTGCATGCCGGCTGGGCCACGCGCCGCAAGTCGCGTCACTTTTCCGCCTATCAGCATGTCGCCGACGAATTCGCACAGCTGGTCGGCATCGACCCCTGGCTGATCGACCCCTACTTCGACCAGTGCGGCCGAATCGACTTCCAGGCGCGCCAGGGCGAAGACTGCCTGGCTGAAAAGGTCGGCGCCATGCTGGCAAGAATCCGCATCAAATACGACGAATACGGCATCGACCAGCCACCCTTCGTCATCGTCAAGGCCGATGCCGGCACCTACGGCATGGGCATCATGACGGTGAAGTCGCCGGACGACGTGCGCGAACTCAACCGCAAGCAGCGCAACAAGATGGCGGTCGGCAAGGAAGGCATGGAGGTCAGCGAAGTGCTGATCCAGGAAGGCGTCTACACCTTCGAGAGCATCAACGGCGCGGTCGCCGAACCGGTGGTCTACATGCTCGACAACTTCGTCGTCGGCGGCTTCTACCGCGTGCACACCGGACGCGGCGCGGACGAGAACCTCAACAGTCCCGGCATGCACTTCGTGCCGCTGGCGTTCGACGACACCTGCGTGATGCCGGACCGCAGCGCCAATCCCGACGCCGCGCCCAACCGCTTCTACGCCTATGGCGTGGTCGCGCGACTGGCCATGCTGGCGGCTTCGATCGAGCTCGACGAGACGCTCCACGAAACGGAAACCTCGGCTGTCGCATGAAGCTGCTGTTCATCGTCGATCCGCTGACGAGCCTCAAGCCCTACAAGGACAGCTCGGTGGCCATGATGCGCGCGGCCGTGGCGCGCAGCCACGCGGTGTTCGCGACCGAGGCGCACCAACTGCAGGTGCAGGACGGCATCGCCCGTGCCGCCTGCGACGCGCTCGAGGTCCGCGCCGACGACGACTGGTTCCGCATCGCTGCAACCGATAGCCATACGTTGAAAGAGTTCGACGCCGTGGTGATGCGCACCGACCCGCCGGTGGACACCGATTACCTGCTCGCCACCCAGCTGCTCGGCATTGCCGAAGCCAACGGCGCGCGGGTGCTGAACCGGCCGGCCGCCTTGCGCGACTTCAACGAAAAACTGGCGATTTTGAATTTTCCGCAGTTCATCGCGCCGACGCTGATCAGCGCAAGCGCCGCTGACATCGGCAGCTTTCTCGCTGCGCACGCCGACATCATCGTCAAGCCGCTCACCGAAATGGGCGGAGCCGGCATCTTCCGCCTGACGCTTGCCGACCCCAACCGCAACGCCATCCTGGAAACGCTGACCCGCAACGGCCGCCGCGCCATCATGGCGCAGCGCTACCTGCCCGCCATCAGCGAGGGCGACAAGCGCATTCTGCTGATCGACGGCGAAGTCGTGCCGTGGGCGCTGGCGCGCATCCCCAAAGCAGGCGAGACCCGCGGCAACCTGGCCGCGGGCGGCACGGCACGCGCGCAGCCCTTGAGCGCCCGCGACCGCGAAATTGCCGAGACCGTCGCGCCGTGGGCCCAGGCGCAGGGCATCTTTCTCGCCGGGCTCGATGTCATCGGCGACTGCCTCACCGAGATCAACGTCACCAGCCCCACCGGCTTCCAGGAAATCACCGCGCAGACCGGACACGACGTGGCGGCACAGTTCATCGCCGCGCTCGAGCGTGCATGAGGGCGGCACGGCATAGCCTGTGGCTCCTGCTGCTGTGGACGCTGGCCGCCTGCAGCCCGCCGCCGCTGCACCAGCAGCAGTCCTATGTGTTCGGCACCCTGGTCGAGGTCAGCGTCTATGGCGCCCCCGAAGCGCAGGCGCGCGCGGCGACCACCGCGGTGCTGGCGCGTTTCGATGTCCTGCACCGCACGCTGCACGCCTGGCAACCGAGCGAGCTGTCCCGCCTCAATGCCGCCCTGGCCCGCGGCGAGCGCGCCGCGGTCACGCCGGAACTCGCGGCAATGCTGCGCGATGCGCAAGCCCTGTCGATCCAGTCGGACCACCTGTTCAACCCGGCCATCGGCGGACTGATCGCGCTATGGGGCTTCCATGCCGACACCCCGCAGGCGCAGGTCCCGGATGCGGCGTTGATCGCCGAATGGGTACGCAAGCAGCCGCGCATGAGCGATCTCGTCATCGAGGACACCACCATTTCGAGCCGCAATCCGGCGGTGCAGCTCGACCTCGGCGGCTACGCCAAGGGACGCGCGCTGGACGACGCCATCGAAATCCTGAAGGCGCACGGCATCGAACATGCCCTGGTGAACATCGGCGGCAACGTCATCGCGCTGGGCACGCACGGCGAACGCCCGTGGCGCGTCGGCATCCAGCATCCGCGCCAGTCCGGCACGCTGGCGACGCTGGACCTGCACGACGGCGAGGCGATCGGCACCTCGGGCGACTACCAGCGCTATTTCGAGGTGGCCGGCGTGCGCCAGCACCACCTGATCGACCCGCGCAGCGGTCACCCGGCCAGCGGCATGCAGTCGGTGACGGTTCTGGTGGCCGGCGAACGCGCCGGCACCCACTCGGATGCTCTGTCCAAGCCGCTGTTTATCGATGGCGCCGCGCGGCTGGAACACAACGCAGCCCGCCTGGGTATTTATGACTATCTGGCCGTCGATTCCGCAGGCCAGACCCAACTCTCCCCTGCGATGAAGCGCCGGCTTCGTTGATCGGTTTGGGCAACACGCTCGCTCCCTCTCCCCTTGAGGGAGAGGGTTGGGAAGAGGGAAACGCGCAGCATATGCGCGTTAGAATGCATTTTTTGGTCCTGATCTTGTCCCCATGATAGGCATCCTCATCGTCGCCCACGGTTCGCTCGCCGACAGCCTGGTCGAGTGCGCCACCCATGTGCTGGGCCAGCGCCCGCGCGGTCTCGCCACCCTCGACTTCAAGGGTCATGCCGACCCCGACGAACGGCAGAAGGCCTTGCAGGCACGGCTGGATGAGCTCAACGGCGGCGACGGCATCCTGGTATTGACCGACGTCTACGGCGCCACCCCCAGCAACACGCTGTGTCGCGTGCTCGATCCGGCGCGCGTCGAGGCCGTCACCGGCGTCAATCTGCCGATGCTGCTGAAGGCGCTGAACTACCGCGATTCACTGCCCCTGCCGCAGCTCATCGAGCGCATCGTCGAGGGCGGGCGCAACAGCATCAACCATATTTCCGAGACCATGTGCCATGCAGCAACGGGACGTTGAAATCGTCAACAAGCTGGGGCTGCATGCACGGCCGTCGGCCCGTCTGACCCAGCTCGCGTCCAGCTTCAAAAGCAAGGTCTACCTGTCGCGCAACGGCCGCCGCGTCAATGCCAAGAGCATCATGGGCGTGATGATGCTGGCTGCCGCCAAGGGCTGCAGCGTCACCCTGGAAACCGAGGGCGAGGACGAGGTGGAAGCCATGGATGCGCTGACCGGGTTGATTTCGAGCGGCTTCGGGGAAGAGCTCGGATGAGTTTCTCGCTGCATGGCATCGGTGTCTCCGGCGGCATTGCCATCGGCTACGCGCACCTCGCGTCCAGCGCGCGGGTCGAAGTGCCGCAGTACATGCTCGACCGCAAGTACATCAACGAGGAACTGGCGCGTTTCGACGAGGCCATCCTCACCAGCCGCGCCGAACTGGAAATCCTGCGCACCCACATTCCGCCGGGCGCGCCGGCTGAGCTGTCGGCCTTTCTCGACATGCACCTGATGTTCCTCGGCGATTCGATGATCGCCGAGGAACCCAAGCGCCTGATCCGCGAAACCCAGTGCAATGCCGAATGGGCGCTGGCGCAGCAGATGGACGCGCTGGTGGCGCGCTTCGAGGAAATCGACGACGCCTACCTCAGGAGCCGGCAGGAGGACGTGGTGCAGGTGGTGCAGCGCGTGCTGAAGGCGCTCACCGGCCATCCCAGCCACCTGCCGCTGGATGTGAACTTCGACGTCGAACGCATCCTGGTGGCGCACGAACTGTCGCCGGCCGACATGGTCGTGTTCAAGAACGTGCATTTCGCCGCCTTCATCACCGACCTCGGCGGCACCACTTCGCACACCGCGATTCTCGCGCGCAGCATGGCGATGCCGTCGGTGATGGCGCTGCACAATGCGCGCGGACTGATCCGCGATCACGATCTGCTGATCGTCGACGGCCGCGAAGGCGTGGTGATCGTCAACCCCGACGAATCGGTGCTCGCCGAATACCGGCTGCGGCAGAACCAGTGGCGCATCGACACCGACAAGCTGAAGCGGCTGAAGACCAGCAAGTCGGCCACCCTCGACGGCACCCCGATCGAATTGATGGCGAACATCGAACTGCTCTCCGACATCGACGCGGTGAAGGCCGCGGGCGCACAGGGCATCGGCCTGTTCAGGAGCGAATTCCTGTTCCTCAACCGCAACGACCTGCCGACCGAAGACGAACAGTACGCATCCTACAAGGCGGTGGCCGAGGCGCTCGACGGCAAGCCGGTCACCATCCGCACGCTCGACCTGGGCGCCGACAAGCAGGCGCCGTGGGGTCACACCGTGGCCGACAACCCGGCACTCGGCCTGCGTGCGATCCGCCTGTGCCTGGCCGAACCCGGCCTGTTCCTCACCCAGCTGCGCGCGATTCTGCGCGCGTCGGTCCATGGCCAGGTACGCATCCTCATTCCCATGCTGGTGAGTTTCACCGAGTTGCGGCAAACCCTGCAGCGCATCGACGAAGCCAAGGAGTCGCTGCGCCGCGATGGCCTGAAGTTCGACGAAGGCATCCCGGTCGGCGGCATGATCGAAGTGCCTGCCGCCGCGTTGTCGGCCGGATTCTTTGCCGAACAGCTCGACTTCCTGTCGATCGGCACCAACGACCTGATCCAGTACACCCTGGCGATCGATCGCGCCGATGACAGCGTGGCGCACCTGTACGATCCGCTGCACCCGGCGGTGCTCAACCTCATCCAGCACACGCTGCGCGCCGGTGCCAAGGCGGGCAAGCCGGTGGCGGTATGCGGGGAAATGGCGGGCGACCCGCTGCTGACGCGGCTGCTGCTGGGCCTGGGACTGCGCACCTTTTCGATGCAGCCGGCCAGCCTGCTGCAGGTCAAGCAGCAGGTGCTGAAATCCCATCTGGAAGAGTTGTCGACGATCACGCAGCGGCTGCTGAAGAACACCGACCCCGACAAAACGGCCCTGCTGCTGAGCCGGCTGAACGGCTAGGCGGCGAGCTGCTCGCTGATTCGCAGCAGTTCGGCCTTGCCGGCGCGCAAGGCACCGATGTCCTGCTTGATCTGCGCCATGCGGTTCTGCAGCGTGCCCATGTTTTCCAGGATGCGCTGCAGGCTGGCCAGGCGCGTGTCGAGATACTGCTTGTGCTCGCGGATGCGGGTCATGACCGGGTCGAGCGCGATGCGCAGCCAGCGCTCGGCCTCGGTGCGCGCCAGGTTGAAGGCCTTCTTCGCCTCCTCGGCCAGCCCCGCGTAGAAACGGCGGATCATGAAGCGCTTTTCCAGCATCAGGTTGGCCGGATCACTGCAAAAGGCCTCCGTTTCGCGCGTCAGCACTTCGAGCCGGTTACGGTAGGCCTTCAAATCGAGCCGCGGCACCTGCATTTTCGGTAGTCGGTGCACGACATGGAAGCGGCCGTAAGCCTGATCGAGCGCGTCCACCATGTTGTCCGCCAGTTGCGTGGCGTGTTTGATGCGGTCGACCATCTGCTCGCTCAACTTGCGGATGCCTTGGGTAAGCCCGCGCGTGGTCAGGCTCGCTTCCATGGCCAAGCGACTCGTCTTGCAGATCTCGCCCAGGGTCTCCTCCGATAAATGCGACAGCAGGTGCTCGCCCTGGCTCTGCAGCATCTTGCGCGTGGTCCGGAACTGCTCGGCGGTGGCGTCGTAGCTGTCTTTTTCCTTTTGCAGCTCGGACCGCGTCTGTTCGATCAGCTCGCGGTTCTTGCCCGACAACTGGCTCAGCTGGATCAGCTCGTCGCTGCTGCGCTTCAGCCGCACCGCCAGGTCCACCCGGCTCTCGTCGATCATCACGTTCACTTCGCGGCTGACCGCGTGGTAGAGCATGTCGCGCCGCGCCGGGATCACCTGATGGGCGAGCAGATACTCCAGCGACTCGATGCCGGAGCGCACGCGCAGGGCGCCATCGCCGAGGATGGAGGCAGCCAGCGCCTTCTGCGCCGACACCGTGAACACCCGGCTGCGCGGCAGCTTGAGCACGCGCGCGGTTTCCTCGGCCTGGCGCTCGATGCTGGCCTGCACCTCGGCATCGCTCTTCAACTCGTCCCACAGCATGTCGATCTTGTTCAGCACCGCCACGTGGTAGTTGGCATGACGGTGCACGTGCTTCTGCCAGATTTCCAGGTCGGAGCGCGTCACCCCGGTATCGGTCGCCAGCAGGAACATCACCGCATGCGCATTGGGAATCACCGACAGGGTCAGCTCGGGTTCGGCGCCGAGCGCGTTGAGTCCCGGGGTGTCGAGGATAGTCAGCCCGGCCTGCAGCAGCGGGTGCGGGTAATTGACCATGGCATAGCGCCAGGCCGGCACCTCCACCGTGCCGTCCGCCCGCAACTGGTGGCGCTCGCTGGCGTCCTCGCTGTCCCATAGTCCCATCTCGATGGCATCGACCGCGGCCATCGGCTTGGTTTCGGTGAGCTTTTTCAGCGATTCCTGCAATTGACGCGGGTCGGTGGGGTCGAGCAGCACCCGGCACCATTCGATCGGCATGTGCTTGAGCTGCGCCAGCGATTCGCCGCGGCGCCGCGTTTCGATGGGCAAGAGGCTCAGGCTGGGCACGTCGTCCGCCGAAGCGAACAACTCGGTCGGGCACATGGTGGTGCGCCCGGCCTCGGAAGGCAGCAGGCGCTGGCCGTGGTCGGCAAAGAACAGGGCATTGATGAGTTCGGTCTTGCCGCGCGAAAACTCGGCGACGAAGGCCACCACCAGCTTGTCCTGGCGCAGGCCGGATGCGGTATCCGTCAGGCGCAGGGTGCGCTCGGCGTCGATCCCATGCTGGCGGTCGAGCCAGTCGGCATAGTCCGAAATCGCCGTGGCCAGGCGCAAGCGCCGTTCGCTGAAGTCTGCGACTTCCTGTTCCAGATGGATGCTCATGTTTGCAGGTTTTTTTCGATATCAAGCCAAGGCGTCTCAAGCCCGGACACCGCTACGGTCTTCTGCCGCGAGGTTTCGCCGCGAACCAGGCGCACCGAGGTTTTCGGCACCCCCAGTTGCGCGGCCAGCCAAGCGAGCAGATGCGCATTCGCTTTGTTATCGACCGGCGGGGCGGCAATCTTTAGCTTCAGCCTCCCGCCGTGTTCGCCCAGCGCAACCGTCTGCTTCGCCCCGGGCTGCACGTGCAGGGCCAGCAGCCAGTCGGCGCCGTCGCGGCGTGCCCAGACGGGCGGTTCACAAGGCGCCAAGCAGCGCGCGCTCCATGGCCAGCACCGGCACCATCAGCACCAGCTGACACAGGATGAACAGCACCAGCGGCGTCAGGTCGATATTGGCAACCATCGGAACGACGCGACGCAGCGGGCGCAGGAAGGGCTCGGACAGCTCGTACACCACCGGCATCAGCGGGGAATTGCTGTTGACCCAGGACAGGACCGCGCGCACCAGGGTGAGGCCGATGACCAGATAGACCGCCAGGCTCAGCAGCCGGACCGCCGCCAGTCCCAGCATCACCGGCCACACCCGCCCCCCGGCCAGCGCAAACGGAAAGTCGTTCAACCAGTACGCCGCGACGACGACGACGAATTCGACCGCCAGCGCCAGCAGCAGGCAGGCCAGATCCAGTCCGAACAGGCCCGGCACCACGCGGCGCAGGGGCTTCACCGCAAAATCGGTAATCGCGACGATGAACTGGGCGAAGGGATTGCGGAACGGCACGCGGAACAGCTGCATCATGAAGCGCAGCAGCACGGCAATCGCAAACAGGTTGCCCAGGGTCTGGATGAGGAAGATCAATGCGCCTGCGATCATGCCAGTCGCCCCAGCTCGTCACCCAGTTCGGCGCTGCGGCGGCAGGCGGCCTCCACCGCCTGCCCGATCGCCAGCTTGACCGCCGCCGCTTCGAGCACCGCGATGCCACGCTCGGTGGTGCCTCCCTTGGAAGTCACGCGCTGCTGCAGCACGGCGGGCTCCTCGCCCGATTCCAGCGCCAGCTTGGCGGCGCCGAAGAAGGTCTGCAGCGCCAGCTGGCGCGCCGTGTCGGCGGCCAGGCCCTGCGCCACGGCGGCGGCTTCAAGCGCCCCGATGCAATAGAACACGTAGGCCGGACCGCTGCCTGACACGGCGGTGACCGCGTCCAGTTGCGGCTCGTCTTCCACCCACACCACGCCGCCGACAGCGCGCAGCACGGCTTCGGCCTGCGAACGCGCATCCAGGCTGACGGCCGGCGCCGCATACAAGCCGGCGATCCCGGCCTGCACCAGGGCCGGGGTATTGGGCATGGCGCGCACGATCCGCGCGTGCCCGCCCAGCCAGCGGGAAAGATCCGCCACCCGCACCCCGGCAGCGATCGACACCACCAGCTGGCCGTTAAGGCGGGACGCCAGCGCCGCCGCCACCTCGGGCAGGCTTTGCGGCTTGACCGCCAGCACGACCAGGGCATGCAGGCGCGCCTGCGACAGGTCCGAATGGGTCACCACGCCGAAGCGCGCGGACAGCTGCGCCCGCGCATCGGCATTGATCTCGACCACCTCGATGTCGGTGGGCTGGGTGCCGCTGGCAACCAGCCCACCGATGATGGCGGCGGCCATGTTGCCGCCGCCGATGAAGCTGACTTTATGCATGTCGCACCTCGGATGTTTCATGAATTCGCGCGATGATCGCGCAGGATTTTGTTTTATAGGGGAATTTTGTGAAGGAGTGGCGTAGTGATTCATACGCCCGACTGAGCAAAGTTTCCAGATGAAACAAAAGACCAGCGAGGGCGTGCGTCAATTCATGAATCATCCGAGGTGGTGCCTTTCACCAAAGAGGGCGGTGCCGACCCGAACCAGGGTCGCGCCCTCCAGAATCGCTGCTTCCAGATCGCCCGACATACCCATCGACAGGGCGTCGAGCGCATAGCCACGCGCACGCAACGCATCGAACTGCTCACGGACTTGCCGGAACGCGGCGCGCTGCGCCGCGACATCCGGCGTCGGCGCCGGAATGGCCATCAAGCCGCGTAATTTCAGACCGGCCAGTTTCGATACGGTCTCGGCCAGCGCGGGCAGTTCGGCCGGCGTCACCCCGCCCTTGCTCGCCTCGCCGCTGACATTGAGCTCGATGCAGACCTGCAGCGGCGGCAAGCCGGGCGGGCGCTGCGCCGACAGGCGCTCGGCGATCTTTTGCCGGTCCACACTGTGCACCCAACTGAACCGCTCCGCGATGGCCCGCGTCTTGTTGCTCTGGATCGGCCCGATGAAATGCCAGACCAGCGCAAGATCACTCAGTTGCACCTGTTTTTCCAGGGCTTCCTGCAGATAACTCTCGCCGAATTCGCGCTGGCCGCAGGCTGCCAATGCGCGCACGGCCGTCGCGTCGAAGGTCTTGCTGACGGCCAGCAGGGTTACCGCTGCAGCCTCGCGGCCGGCCTCGGCCGCGGCGGCGGCAATCCGCGCCTGCACCGCCTGCAGGCGATCGCACGGGGAGCGGCCGGAAAACGCCCGGTCGGACTCAAGTTTGTGCACGTCTGAACCGTTAGCCATGGTGGTTATTATTGAATAGAAATTCAAATTATTGAGCGCCTATTCAACAACACCCCGAGTTGAGTTGTGACGGGTGCGCATTGCAGCGCCGCGCGCGGACGAGTTTGATCGCCACGGCCGCCCACTGGCGCGGCCCCCGTCATCGTCGAAACCCTTAGCTAAAACCGAACGAGGCACGCGTGGATATTTCTGAACTGCTGGCATTTGCCGTCAAGAACAAGGCTTCCGACCTGCACCTGTCTGCCGGCCTGCCACCGATGATCCGGGTCAACGGCGACATCCGCCGCATCAACCTGCCGCCGATGGATCACAAGGATGTCCACCGCATGGTGTACGACATCATGAACGACAGCCAGCGCAAGGTGTACGAGGAAACGCTGGAGATCGACTTCTCCTTCGAAATTCCCTCGCTGGCGCGCTTCCGCGTCAACGCTTTCAACCAGCAGTACGGCGCCGGCGCAGTGTTCCGCACCATTCCGTCGAAGGTGCTGTCGCTGGAAGAGCTCAACGCCCCGCCCATTTTCAAGGAAATCTCCAATCAGCCGCGCGGCATCGTGCTGGTGACCGGGCCGACCGGCTCGGGCAAGTCGACCACGCTGGCGGCGATGATGGACTACGTCAACGAGAACGAGTACGCACACATCCTGACGGTCGAGGATCCGATCGAATTCGTGCACCAGAGCAAGAAATGCCTGATCAACCAGCGCGAAGTCGGCCCGCATACGCTGTCGTTCGCCAACGCGCTGCGCAGTGCGCTGCGGGAAGACCCCGACGTCATCCTGGTGGGCGAATTGCGCGACCTCGAAACCATTCGCCTGGCCCTGACCGCGGCCGAAACCGGCCACCTGGTGTTCGGCACCCTGCACACCTCGTCCGCCGCCAAGACCATCGACCGGATCGTCGACGTCTTCCCCGCCGCGGAAAAGGAAATGGTGCGCTCGATGTTGTCCGAATCGCTGCGCGCGGTGATCTCGCAGACGCTCCTGAAAACCAAGGACGGCAACGGCCGCGTCGCCGCGCATGAAATCATGATCGGCACCCCGGCCATCCGCAACCTGATCCGTGAGAACAAGGTGGCGCAGATGTATTCCTCGATCCAGACCGGCGGCAACCTCGGCATGCAGACGCTCGACCAGAACCTGCAGGAACTGGTGAAACGCAACGTGATTGCGTCAGGCGTGGCGCGCAACGCAGCGCAGAACAAAGATGCATTTTTGGGTTGAGGACTGAACGATGAACGCTGAAAAAACCGTACACGACCTGCTGCGGCTGATGCTCGCAAAGAATGCGTCCGACCTCTTCATCACCGCCGGCTTCCCGCCCGCGATCAAGGTCGACGGCAAGATCACCCCAGTGTCGAACCAGAGCCTGACGCCGGCGCACACCAGCGAACTGGCGCGTTCGATCATGAACGAGCGGCAGTGGAAGGATTTCGAGTCGACCAACGAATCCAACTTTGCGATCAGCCCGCCTGAGATCGGCCGCTTCCGCGTCAACGTCTTCGTGCAGCAGGGTCGCGTCGGCGTGGTGATGCGGACGATCAACACCAAGATTCCGAAGATGGACGAACTGAACCTGCCGCCGATCCTGCGCGACGTCGCGATGATCAAGCGCGGCCTGGTGATTTTCGTCGGCGGCACCGGCACCGGTAAGTCGACCTCGCTGGCCGCGCTGGTGGGCTACCGCAACGAAAACGCCTGCGACCACATCATCACGGTCGAGGATCCGATCGAATACGTGCACGAGCACAAGAAATCCATCATCACCCAGCGCGAGGTCGGCATCGATACCGACAACTGGTTCTCGGCACTGAAGAACACCCTGCGGCAGGCGCCCGACGTCATCCTGATCGGTGAGATCCGCGACCGCGACACCATGGAATACGCCATCGCCTTCGCCGAAACCGGCCACCTGTGCCTGTCGACGCTGCACGCCAACAGCGCCAACCAGGCGCTCGACCGCATCATCAACTTCTTTCCTGAAGAAAAGCGCGACCAGTTGCTGATGGACCTGTCGCTCAACCTCAAGGGCTTCATCTCGCAGCGGCTGGTGCCGCGCAAAGGCACCACCGGCCGCGTCGCCGCGGTCGAGATCCTGCTGAATTCGCCGCTGATCGCCGACCTGATCTTCAAGGGTCACGTGCACGAGATCAAGGAAATCATGTCGAAGTCGCGCGAACTCGGCATGCAGACCTTCGACCAGGCGCTGTTCGACCTGTACGAAGCCGGGATGATTTCCTACGAGGACGCGCTCCGCAACGCCGACAGCCTCAACGACCTGCGCCTGCAGATCAAGCTGCACGGCCAGGAAGCCAAGGGCCGCGACATGATGGCGGGGCTGGATCACCTCGACATCGTCTAAGCCTGCGGGTCGACGCAAAAACAGGGTGCCTGGCACCCTGTTTTTATTTGGGTTCAGGCGTTTGCAGCGCCTGTCCCTATTCCGGATTGATGACGGCCCGCACTTCGAGGCCCTGATTGCCCGGCAGCGCCTTGATCGCCTCGGCCGCCGCCTTCAGCGCGGCCTCCTCGCCGCCGTGTTTCACCGTCAGATGTTCCTCGTCCGGCATCGGCGCGCCGATCGACATGGGAATGATCGAGGCCTTGCCGCTGCCCGAAGAGCCGAAATCGGCCACCAGATAGTAGCTGCGGTAGACCTCGGCGCCATCGTTGAGGGTGCCGGTGAGACGGATCGATGCGGTGATCATGAGGGGGCGTTCGTCAGGTAAGGTTCAGGAGAGACGTGCGCATCGCAGCAGGGTTCCGTTCAAGCGGCCGGCGCGGCGGGTTTTTTATCCCGCATCGAGCCCGCAATCAGCTTGTACTGCAGGAAGCGGGTTTCGATCGGGCCGTTGAACAGCGGAATGCGGCGGCTGGCCTTGAGCCCCAGCAGCTTCGGCAACAGCGGGTCGCCGGAAATGATCCAGGCCTCCCAGCCGGAAAAATTCTTTTTCAGCCAGTCGCCCAGCAGGGGATACCACTCGGCTAGATCCTCGGCCTCGCCCAGTCGTTCGCCGTAGGGCGGATTGGTGACGAGGGTGCCCACCGGGGTCGGCGGCTTCAGTTCGAGCACATCGGACACCTTCAGTTCGATGGCGTCGGCATAGCCGGCGGCGTCGAGGTTGTTTCTCGCCTTGTCCAATACCCAGCGATCCTGGTCGGCGCCGAAAATAGGCAGGCGGCCGAGCGGCTTTTCCTGCGCGCGCGCCTCGTCCTTGATGCGCTTCCACAACGCCGCGTCGAAGTCGCGGTAGTGCTCGAAGGCGAAATGCCGTCCCCGCCCCGGCGCCCGGTTCAGCGCCATGTCCGCCGCTTCGAGCAGAATGGTGCCGGCGCCGCACATCGGGTCCAGCAGCGGCGATCCGGGTTCCCAGCCGGACAGCATCAAGAGGCCGGCGGCGAGGTTTTCCTTGATCGACGCCGCGCTCGCCTCGCGCTTGAAGCCGCGCTTGAAGAGCGGCTCGCCGCTGGTGTCGAGGTAGAAGGTCACCGCGTCCGGGGTGAAGAAGGCGTACACCGGCACGTCGGGCGCCTCGGTGTCGACGCTCGGGCGTTCGCGCGTTTCCTCGCGAAAGCGGTCGCAGATGGCGTCCTTGATTTTCAGCGTGATGAAGTTGAGGCTCTTCAGCGGCGCGTTCTGCGCGCCGACCTTCACCGCGATGGTCTTCGTCACGTCGAACCAGTCCGGCCACGGCAGGTCGAGCGCGGCGCGGTAGATGTGCTCTTCCTTCTTATAGCGGGTGAAACCGACCTTGCGCAGGATGCGGGTGGCGATGCGCGACGTCAGGTTGACGCGCATTTCGGCGGCGGCGTCGGCCATGAACAGCACGCCCGCAGGCACCTGGCGTACCACTTGCGCGCCGGCGGCCGCCAGCTCGGCTTCGAGCAGCGCCTCCAGTCCGCGCGGACAGGTGGCGAAATGGCTGGCAGGCGGCAGCGCCTCGCGCTCGGGGCGAACGGAATGCGGCGCTTGGGTACGACGGGGCGGGGGTTTATGAGGCTGTGGTTTCAAGCGGGACTTTCCAGGAAAATCTAAAAATAGCGTACAGACTCACTTCGTCATTGCGAGGCACGAAGTGACGAAGCAATCCAGCGTGCCGAGCGAAAGGCCGCTTGACTGGATTGCTTCACTCCGTTCGCAATGACGGGCTTAAAACGGCTTCAGCACCACCAGCAGCACCACCACCAGCAGCACGATCACCGGGATTTCATTGAACCAGCGGAACCAAACGTGCGACTTGGTATTCTGTCTGGCTTCGAACTGGCGCAGCAGGCGCTTGCACACGTGGTGATAGCCGACCAGCCCAAACACCAATACGACCTTGATCCATAGCCAGGTGTCGGTCGGAAGCCAGTAGGCAAACCACAGCCAGAAACCCGTAATCAGCGTAAGCCACATGATGGGCGACACGAACCGATACAATTTGCCTGCCATCAGCAGCAGGCGGTCGTAGGCCGCATCATTCGTCTCCATCGCCAGGTTGACGAAGAGGCGCGGCAGATAGAACAGTCCGGCGAACCAGCTCACCACCATCACGATATGAAACGATTTCAGCCACAGCATGGATAGACAAGCCTTTTTGAAGAAATGGACGCCGAGTCCGTTGACCCTGATTTTACTGGGTTTGATCGCGTATCTGTGGTTTCGGCCGCCGGCGGACGTCAGCGAGGAGAACCGCCCCGCGCCGCCCTGGCAGGTCACCCTGACCGATGGCCGGGTGCTGAGCAGCGAGGAACTCAAGGGCCGGGTCGTGCTGGTGAACTTCTGGGCGACCTGGTGCCCTTACTGCCGCAAGGAAAAACCGGCGATCGAGTCGTTCTGGAAGGACTATCAGGGCCGCGGCTTCGAGGTCATCTCGATCAGCATCGACGACCCCGCCGACAAAATTGCCGAGTGGATGCAGGACAAGGACTACGCCTTCATGGCCGCGCCGACCAATGCCTCGGTCACGGCCGCGTTCGGCCACGTGGCCAGCGTGCCCACCTCATTCATTGTCGATGCCGACGGTCATATTCGCCACAAGATCGCCGGGCAGGTGCATTATCCGCGGCTGGAGAAACTGGTGGCGCCGCTGCTGCGCGCGCCCTCGAACTGATGGAAGACCGCCTCAACGAACTCGAAGCCAAGCTGGCGTTTGCCGAAGATCTGATCGAAACGCTCAACCAGACGGTGATCCGCCAGCAGGGACAGCTCGATTTGCTGCAACAGCAATTGCGCCTGCTGCATCAGCGCATGCAGGAAGCCCTGCCCGAGAAGACGCACACGCCGCGCGACGAAATCCCGCCGCATTATTAAACGGCGATCTTCACCACCACCTTGCGTATCCGGCCGTCACTCACCAGCGGCGCGTGCGCGTCGTCGGGAAAGAACAGGCAAAACGAACCCGGCGGTGTGGCGATCCAGCTCGCCGGCGCATCGTTGAAAAAGCGGATGTCGCGCGCCGCGTCATACTCCGTCGCCGGCTCCGCGCATTCGGCCAGCGGCTTCCAGCCCATCTCGTCGGTGCCCTCGAGCACCAGCTGGATGTCGATGTAGCGGCGGTGGCATTCCAGTTTTGCTTCCGCCCACGTGCGGCCGGCGCAGTCCTCGACAATCGCGAACAGCTGCTCGCCCTGAATCGTGTGCATGCCGGGTTCCAGCGCAAACAGATCGGTGCCGCGCAGGAATTCAAAAGCGCGCGCGAACAGCGGATGCAGGGCCACGTAGCGGTCGGCCTGTTCGAGGGAATCGAGGATCATCCGCCTGCCTCCTTGGCGCGATACATCGCGGCGTCGGCCTCTCGCATCAGAGCGTCGAGCGTTGGGGTGGCCTCGCTGCAGGTGGCCACGCCGATGCTGGCGTGCAGGTGGATCGGCCCGTCGGAGCCGGGCGGCGTCACCTCGATCGCCTGGTGCAGGCGATCAAGCAGGGGATCCAGTGAATCCCCGCCTGGGGTATCGGGCAGCAGGGCCACGAATTCGTCTCCGCCCAGTCTCGCGACGAGGTCGGATTCGCGGCAGCATTGCCTGAGTGTCTTCGCCACGTGCACCAGCACGGCATCGCCGGCGGCATGGCCATAGGTGTCGTTGATGGCCTTGAAGTCGTTGACGTCGATGTTGAGCAAAGTCAGCCGGCAGCCGCTGCGTTGCGCCTGCGCAAACATGCCCTGCGCGCGCAGGTTGAACTGATGACGATTGGCGAGCCCCGTGAGGGAGTCATACAAGGCCATGCTGCGGATGCGCTGGTGCGCCGACACGGCATAGGCCACCAGCAAACCCATCATCGTCGCCAGCAGCATCACAACGCTGCGGTTCCACCCTGCATGCCGCGCGGCGGGCGCCATGCCGCGCGCCGCCAGTTGCCAAGTGCCGCCGGGAATGACAACGTCCATCACTACGGCCTCGGGATCATCGAACAGTGCCGCCTCGCCGAGGAAGACTTCGCCCTCGCCGCCCAGCCCGTCGCGGCCGCGCAAGGCGTAGTGCATCCCCTTCGGATCGTCTTCGCGAATACCTGCGTGGCGGTAAATCGGCCCCGGATCGATCGCGACCGAGGCCAGGCCCCAGTAGTCGCTGGTGCCGTCCGGACGCGTGAACACGATTGGGATGCGGTTGATGATGCCAACCCCGCCCTGCGCGAGTTCGATCGGCCCCGCCGTCACGGGTTGCCTGTCTCGCATCAGGCGCAACACGGCGTCGCGCTGGCCCGGCGTGTCGAGATAGCGCAGGCCAAGCGCCTTCTCGTTGCCGGCACGCGGATAGACGTAGCGGATGACGTTGTCCGGTGCGACCGCGACGCTGCGGATTGCCGGCTGCGTACGAAGCAGCGATTCGGCGACTTGAACCAGGTCGGCCTCCGAGAAATCCGGCTTGGTCAGCACGAAGGTCGACAGGCCCAGGCTCAGCGACAACGTGCTGTTGAGTTCGGATTCCAGCCGGGAGCGCACCGTCGCCGCCTCGGCCTGCATCACCGCCCGCTCGGCCTGCAGGCGCCGATCCTGTTCCAGCCAGATGAAGCTCTGCAGGATCAGCCAGACCACGATGGCCGCCAACACGCCCGCCAGGAGCGACAGGGGCTGCAGGAGACTGCGTCGGCCGGACATCACGTGCCCGTTCAGCGGCTGATCGGCTTGTAGCGGATGCGCTTCGGCTTGGCGCCTTCCTCGCCCAGGCGCTTCTTCTTGTCGGCTTCGTATTCCTGGTAGTTGCCGGGGAAGAACACCACCTGCGAATCGCCCTCGAAGGCGAGGATGTGAGTGGCGATGCGGTCGAGGAACCAGCGGTCGTGCGAGATCACCAGCACGCAGCCGGCGAACTCCAGCAGTGCGTCTTCCAGCGCGCGCAGGGTTTCCACATCCAGGTCGTTCGACGGTTCGTCGAGCAGCAGCACGTTGCCGCCGGCGATCAGCGTCTTCGCCAGATGCAGCCGGCCGCGCTCGCCGCCCGACAAGTTGCCGACCAGTTTCTGCTGGTCGCCGCCCTTGAAATTGAAGCGACCCAAATAGGCGCGCGACGGCGTTTCGTAGCGTCCGACGGTGAGGATGTCGCGGCCTTCGGCCACTTCGTCGAACACGGTCTTGTCGGCACTCAAGGCATCGCGGCTCTGGTCGACGTAGGCGAGCTTCACCGTCTGGCCGATCTCGACCTCGCCGCTGTCGGGTTTTTCCTGGCCGGTGATCATCTTGAAGAAGGTCGACTTGCCGGCGCCGTTGGGGCCGATAATGCCGACGATGGCGCCGGGCGGCACGGAAAAGCTGAGGTCGTCGATCAGCAGGCGGTCGCCGAAGGATTTGCTCACGTGATGGAAGTCGATCACCTTGTCGCCGAGGCGCTCACCGACCGGGATGAAGATTTCCTGCGTCTCGTTGCGTTTCTGGTATTCGACTGAATTGAGTTCCTCGAAACGCGCCAGACGCGCCTTCGACTTGGCCTGGCGCGCCTTGGGATTCTGCCGCACCCATTCGAGCTCCTGCTTCATCGTCTTGATGCGGCCGAGCTCCTGCTTGGATTCGGTTTCCAGCCGCGCTTCCTTCTGCTCCAGCCAGCTGGTGTAGTTGCCCTTCCACGGAATGCCGTGGCCGCGGTCGAGTTCGAGAATCCACTCGGCGGCGTTGTCGAGGAAGTAGCGGTCGTGCGTCACCGCCACCACGGTGCCGGGGTAGCGCACCAGGAACTGCTCCAGCCAGTCGACCGATTCGGCGTCGAGGTGGTTGGTCGGCTCGTCCAGCAACAGCATGTCGGGGTTGGACAGCAACAGCTGGCACAGCGCGACGCGGCGCTTTTCGCCGCCCGACAGGTTGCCGACAACCGCGTCCCACGGCGGCAGGCGCAGCGCATCGGCAGCGATTTCCATCTGCGTGTCGAGGTCGGCGCCGGCGGTGGCGAGGATGGCCTCGCACTTCGCCTGCTCCTCGGCCAGCGCATCGAAATCGGCGTCGGGCTCGGCATACGCCGCATAGATTTCATCCAGCCGCGCCTTCGCTCCAACGATCTCGCCCAGCCCCGCTTCCACCGCCTGGCGCACCGTGTGACTGGGGTCGAGCTGCGGCTCCTGCGGCAGGTAACCGATGCGGATGCCCGGCATCGGGATGGCTTCGCCTTCGATGTCCTTGTCGACCCCCGCCATGATCTTGATCAACGAGGACTTGCCGGAACCGTTCAGGCCCAGCAGGCCGATCTTGGCGCCCGGGAAAAAGCTGAGCGAGATGTCCTTCAGGATCTGCCGCTTGGGCGGGACGATCTTGCCGACACGATTGAGGGAATAAACGTATTGCGCCATGAATGAAAAAATTCCAGAGTGATTCGATTATGGGGTTTCGCCCGGGCAGGGCTTGAAGGCACAGGCCCTGGCCGGATCGCGGCTGACGAAACTGCCGTCCGGGCAAAGCCTGACGTCGGCCGGGCAGACGATGGCCTCGTCCGGCATCGGCGGGGGCGGCGGCCCGGCCGGCGACGGCTTCTTCGCGGTCGCCGCCGGCGCGCCACACCCTGCCAGCACCCCCAGCAGCATCGCTGCAGCCAGCGCCCGCATCACGACAGTTCCCGATCCAGCAAGGCTTTCAGTCGGACGAAGTCGATCTCGCCCAGCTTCTGTTCGAGGATGCGGCCGTCCTTGCCGATGATGAAGGTGGTGGGCGTAAGCTGCACATTGCCGAAGTCACGCGCGTGGGCGCCGTCGGCGTCGAGCACGACCGGGAACGGCAACTGCCGGGTCTGCACGAAATTATCCACGTAGGCGGGCGGGTCGTAGCTCATCGCCACCGCGATAATTTCGAAACCGCGGTCCTTGTATTGCTTGTAGATCTCGACCATGTCCGGCATTTCCTTGACGCAGCCGGGACACGACGTCGCCCAGAAATTGACCAGCACGACCTTGCCGTGCAATCCGTCCAGGGTGAGCGTCTTGCCCTCCAGCGTGGTGAAGGAAGACGCCGGTGCGCCGGGCTTGTCCATCAGGGCGAAGACCAGCGCACCGGCGATGGCGAGCACGGCAGCGGCAATCAGTAGGGGTTTGGCAAGTTTCATGCGGGTTCCACAGGATTAAACGGTTTGATACGACCGCGCCAACGCGACATAGTGCTGCGCGGAATAGCTGAAATAGGCAATTTCTTCATCGGTCAGCGCGCGCACCCGTTTGGCTGGGCGGCCGAGATACAGATGCCCGGATTCGAGCAGCTTGCCTTCCGGCACCAGCGAACCGGCGCCCAGCAGCACGTGTTTCTGCACCACCGCGCGGTCGAGAATGATGCTGCCCATGCCGATCAGGCATTCGTCCTCGACGGTGCAGGCGTGCAGGATCACCGCGTGTCCGACCGTGACGCGCGCACCAATGACGAGCGGGCCGCCCGCCGGATTGGCCGGCGTCTTGTGCGACACGTGCAGCACGCTGTTGTCCTGGATGTTGCTGGCCTCACCGACGCTGATCGAATTGACGTCGCCGCGAATCACCGCGCCCGGCCACACCGAGGCGTCGGCGCCGAGGCTGACCTCGCCGATCACGGTGGCGCGCGGGTGCACCCAGGCGCCGGCGGCGAGTTGCGGATGGATGTCCCGATACGGGGCAAGGGGGTCTAAAGCCATGGTTGTCTTGGGGTTGAAACGCGGCGGTGTCGGGCTCAAATTATAATCGTTGTGTGCTGCCGCTATTCCTTCGCGTACCCTGCTTCCTCTTTGTGAAAGACTTGCCATGACGACCCCGATCGACACCAACCCCCTGCTCGACTTTTCCGGCCTGCCCCGCTTCGCCGAATTCAAGCCCGAATTCGTCACCCCCGCCATCGACCCGTTGCTGGCCGACGCCCGCGCCGCGGTAGCGCGCGCCGAAGCGGCCGACACGCCGGCCGAATGGGACGCCTTCGTCGCCCCGCTCGACGACGCCAACGAAAAGCTGGGGCGCGCCTGGGGCCAGGTGTCGCACCTGCATTCGGTGATGGATTCGCCCGCGCTGCGCGAGGTCTACAACGAAAACCTGCCGAAAATCACCATCTTCTACGCCGAACTGGGACAGAACGAGGCGCTGTTCGCCAAGTTCAAGGCGCTGAAAGCCAGCCCCGGCTATGCGGCGCTATCCGCCCCGCGCAAGAAGATCGTGGAGAACGAATTGCGCGACTTCCGCCTCGGCGGCGCCGAGTTGCCGGCCGACAAGAAGGCGCGCTTCATGCAGGTGCAGGAGGAACTGGCGCAACTGTCGGCCAAGTTCGAGGAGAACCTGCTCGACGCCACCAACGACTACGCGCTCATCATCGACGACAAGGACGAGCTTGCCGGCATACCCGACGACGTGCTGGAAACCGCGCGCGCCGCGGCCGAGGCCGCCGGCACCACCGGCTGGAAATTCACCCTGCAGATGCCGTCCTACCTGCCGGTGATGCAGTACGCCGACAGCCGCGAACTGCGCCAGATCATGTATCGCGCCTACGTCACCCGCGCGTCCGAATTCGGCAAGCCCGAGCTCGACAACACCCCGCTGATTTCCGGCATTCTCAAGCTGCGGCGCGAAGCCGCCGAGTTGCTTGGATTCAAGAGCTACGCCGAAGTCTCGCTGGCGGCCAAGATGGCCGACACCCCGGCCGAAGTGCTGAAGTTCCTCGACGAACTCGGCGCCCGCGCCCGTCCCTATGCGGAAAAGGATTTCGAAGAACTGAAAGCCTTTGCCCGCGAGGAGCTGGGGCTCGACGAACTCGAAGCCTGGGACAACACCTACGTCTCGGAAAAGCTCAGCGTCGCCCGCTACAGTTTCTCCGACCAGGAAGTGAAGCAGTACTTCCCCGAACCGCGCGTGCTGGCCGGCCTGTTCAAGCTGATCGAAACGCTCTACGGCCTGCATGTGCGCGAGGACACGGCGCCGGTGTGGCACCCGGACGTCAAGTTCTACACGCTCTCCGACCACAGCGGCCAGCGCGTCGGCCAGTTCTATCTCGACCTCTATGCGCGCGCGTCCAAGCGCGGCGGCGCCTGGATGGACGACGTCATCACCCGCCGCAAGAAGGAAGGCGGCATCCAGACGCCGGTGGCCTATCTCAACTGCAACTTCTCCGGTCCGGTGGGCGGCAAGCCGGCGCTGTTCACTCACGACGAGGTCATCACCCTGTTCCACGAGGCCGGCCACGGCCTGCACCACCTGCTCACGCAGATCGAGGAACTCGGCGTATCCGGCATCAACGGCGTCGAGTGGGACGCGGTCGAACTGCCCTCCCAGTTCATGGAAAACTTCTGCTGGGAATGGGACGTGCTCAAGCACATGACGGCGCACGTGGAGACCGGCGAACCGCTGCCGCGCGCGCTGTTCGACAAGATGCTGGCGGCGAAGAATTTCCAGTCCGGCCTGCAGACGCTGCGCCAGATCGAGTTCGCCAGCTTCGACATGCGCCTGCACGACGACTTCGACCCCAGCGGCAGCCTCACCGCGCTGGATTTGATCAATGACATCCGCAGGAAAGTCGCGGTCATCATCCCGCCGGCCTTCAACCGCTTCCCCAACAATTTCTCGCACATTTTCGCCGGCGGCTACGCAGCGGGTTACTACAGCTACAAGTGGGCGGAAGTGCTCTCCGCCGACGCCTACGCGCTGTTCGAGGACGAGGCGGAAGGCTACGGCGGCGTGCTGAATCCCGAGGTCGGCCACCGTTTCTGGAGCGAAATCCTGGCCCAGGGCGGCGCCCGCCCGGCGCTCGAATCGTTCAAGGCCTTCCGCGGCCGCGAACCCACGATCGATGCCCTGCTTCGGCATAACGGCATGGCTTGAGCGTGGTTGTTGACGCTTCAGCGGCTTTACAACCACGGCCTGCCCCTTGCGGGTAAAGCCCGGGCCAAGTATGGCCGTTACAGCTGTAGATCACGTCTTTCGGGAGCACGGAATGAAAACAGGACTCATGTTGGCGGCACTTTGCCTGGCCATTGCAAGCACACCGCTTGCCGCGGCCCAACTGTATCAATGGAAGGATGCCCAGGGCCGCATGCAATACAGCGACCAGCCGCCGCCGCCCAGCGTGAAGAATGCCCAGCAGAAATCGTTCAAGGGCAACGTCATCGAAGTGGGCGAGTCCTACTCCTCCCGGACCGCGCGCGAGAAGTTTCCGGTCACCCTCTACACCACCGCGTGTGGTGGTCCCTGCGACCAGGCGCGCCAGCTGCTCGCCGAACGCGGCGTGCCTTTCGGCACCAAGGATCCGCAGTCCAACGCCGAAGCGCGCGCCGAACTGCTCAAGCTCACCGGGCGTTCCAGTGTGCCGGTACTGCTTGTAGGCAGCGACAAGGTCGACGGCTTCGAAACCGGCCAGTGGCATGCCGCGCTCGACAAGGCCGGCTATCCCAAGACCCCGATGCCCGGCGCCAAACCGGCGCCCGCGGCGCAGCCCGCCGCCCCCGCTTCGCCCGCCGCGCCCGCCACCCCCTGAACGACCCCCTTTACTGCAGGGGCTGATCCGGCGTGCGGATCTGTCAGCCTGTCGGATTTAAGGACACCTCTATAAATTGTCATTCCGGGTCAAGCCCGGAATCCAGATGCTTGATTTGACTGGATTCCGGCTTTCGCCGGAATGACGAAATCAGAATTTCTAGCAGTGCCCTTGAAGGAAATCGGCTGCTAATCCCACTACGCTTCGATTCTTCAAGCCCGACAGGCTGCTAGGCGTTTCGTGCCTTGACCCTGCCCCCCAAGTCATTTATGTTGCCCGGGGTTCGTGCCCGGCATTACCCATTTCATTCAAAGGGTTACGCATCCGGGCTCCACGCCGACAAGAGCGCCCGCACCTGCCAAGGCGCCGACGAACCAATAATACAAAAGGGGGAGTTGGAGTGAAGCCGGATGAAAAACCGCAGAACGGCCTTGCCGGGCTGAAATACTGGCGTTACGACCTGTTTGCCGGGCTGCAGGTGGCGCTGGTCTCGCTACCCTTGTCGCTCGGCATCGCGGTCGCCTCGGGCGCGCCGCCGGTCACCGGCCTGGTGTCGTCGATCATCGCGGGTCTGGTTTTCCCTTTCCTCGGTGGCGCCTACGCCACCATCAGCGGCCCGGCCGCCGGCCTCGCACCGGCGCTGCTCGCCGGCATGCTGTTGCTGGGCGACGGCGACCTCGCCGCCGGCTATCCACTGATCCTGGTGGCGATCTTCCTCACCGGCATCCTGATGATCCTGCTGTCCTGGCTGCGCGCCGGCAAGCTGGTGGCGATGTTCCTGCCGGTGACGGTGGTCGAGGCAATGCTCGCCGCGATCGGCCTGATGATCATCATCAAGCAGATTCCCTCTCTGCTGGGCGATCTCGCGCCGCCGGCGAAGTCGATGCTGGTCGCGATCGGCAGCCTGCCCGACAGCTTCCAGCGCATCGAGCCGTCGATATTCGTGATCGGCGCGGTCTGCCTGTTCCTGATGTTCTTTCTCAACCGCACCCGGCTGGCCTGGCTGCGCCGCATCCCGCCGGCGCTGTCGGTGTGCGCGATCGGCGTGGTGCTGGGCTATGTGTTCAACCTCGCCCCGCAGCACCTCATCAGCATGCCCGACAGCATCCTCGAAGGCGGCTTCACGCTGCCGGCCTTCGACGCCGTGCTCGGCCGCCCGGAGCTCTGGACCAGCGTGATCCTGATGGTGATCACGCTCACCCTCATCGACAGCATCGAATCGCTCGCCACCATCAGCGCGGTCGACAAGATCGACCCCTACCGCCGCAAATCGCGCCCCAACGTGACGCTGCGCGCGATGGGCATTTCCAACGTGCTCTCCAGCCTCGCCGGCGGCCTCACCATCATCCCCGGCGGCGTGAAAAGCCGCGCCAACATCGACGCCGGCGGCCGCACCCTGTGGGCCAACTTTTTCAACGCCATGTTCCTGATCGTGTTCCTGTTCTTCGCGGTGGACCTGATCGGCCGCATCCCGCTGGCGGCGATCGGCGCGGTCATCGTCTACGTCGGCTGGCGCCTGTGCGAGCTCAAGGTGTTCAGCAAGACGGCCGCCATCGGCCTCGACCAGCTTGCCATCTTCATCATCACCATTGCCGCGATCCTGGCGACCGATCTGCTGGTCGGCATCCTCATCGGCGTGGCGACGCAACTGCTGATGAACACCTATCTGCTGACGCCTTCGGTGCGCATGGTGCTGGCGGGGCGCATCTCCTTCCGCCAGTTCCTCGCCACCACCGGCTCGGCCGTCTGCGGCATGTTCTGCAGCCCGGTGATCCGCGCCAAGGAGGAAACGGCGAGCGGCCGTTTGCAGACGCAGTTCTCGCTGGGTTCGCTCACCGGATTCAACCTGCTGCCGCTCGACCGCGCCCTCGCACGGGTGCCGGAACGCGCGGGCGTCAGCCTCACGCTCAACGAGTCGAGCCACATCATCGACCGCACCACACTGGAATACCTGCACGAACTGCAGGAGGAGCACGTGCAGCTGAATCGTCCGTTCGAGATCCACGGCCTGGAGCGCTTCCACCCCTTCACCCCGCATCCTTTCGCAACCCGCATGCAGGACCAGCGCTTCGTGCGCGAACCCGCCGCTCACACCGCGCGCGAGCAGGACATGGCCGCGCTGGCGCAGCGCCTCGGCCTCAAGTTCGTGCCCGCGGCATCGGCCATCCTCAACCGGCACGATTTCGTCTACCTGCGGCGCGGCGCCAACCGCCAGGAATGGAATGCGATGACGGGCATCCACGGCGATTTCCACGTCAAGCTGTTCGACTACAGCCACACCGCCGCGCCCGAGTACTACGTCGAGCATCGCCACACCCTGGCGATCCTGCGCCTGTGCGACGAAGCCGCGGCCGCGCTGCCCAACCTTGCCCTCACCCCGGGCGACTACCTGGAGCGCTATCTGGTGGCGGATTATCGCGAACTCGACGCCACCGGACTCGACACCGATTTCGCCAGGCACTATCGCGTCTACGGCGACGACGAGGCACGGGTACACGCCTGTCTGAGCGCCGCGCTCATTCGCCAGGTGCTGTCCTACCCCGGCACCTACGTCGAACTGCGCGACAGCGCCCTGCTGGTGTTCCGCCCCGAGCGCGGACTCGAACCCACCGAAGCGGTCGAGGACTTGCTCACCCACGCCGAGCAGATCATGGCGCAACTGGTGCATCCCCCGAAGTAGGCCGCGGGGCCGGCACACGTGGTAGCTGGCCCGCGCTTAGGGATCTCGATACCCCTTGTGGGTACTCCGATTGCGCTACACTCGCGGCCATGAAAATCGCCGCCTGGAATGTCAACTCCCTCAAGGTCCGCCTGCCCCAGTTGCTGGACTTTCTCGCCACCCGCCAGCCCGACGCGGTGTGCCTGCAGGAAACCAAACTCACCGACGACAACTTCCCGGTCGCCGAATTGCAGGCCGCCGGCTATCGCGTCGCCTTCGCGGGCCAGAAAACCTACAACGGCGTCGCCATCGTCAGCCGCGCCGAGCCGCTCGACGTGCAGATCGGCATCCCAAATCTGGAAGATGAACAGAAGCGCGTCATCACCGCCACCGTCGATGGCGTGCGGCTGGTGTGCGTGTACTGTCCCAACGGCCAGAGCCTCGATTCCGACAAGTATCCCTACAAGCTCGCCTGGTTCGACGCCCTGAACGCATGGCTGAAGGACGAACTGACGCGCCATCCGAAGCTCGCCGTGCTCGGCGACTACAACATCGCGCCGGACGACCGCGACGTGCACGACCCGAAGGCGTGGGAAGGCAGCGTCCTGGTATCGGAACCGGAACGCGAGAAATTCCGCAATCTGTTGGCGCTGGGCCTGAAGGACAGCTTCCGCCTGTTCGAGCAACCCGAAAAGACCTTCAGCTGGTGGGACTACCGCATGATGGGCTTCCGCCGCAACCATGGCCTTCGGATCGACCACATCCTGCTGTCCGAACCGCTCGCCGTTGCCTGCACGTCCAGCACCATCGACCGCGACATGCGCAAGCTGGAGCGGCCGTCGGATCACGCGCCGGTGCTGGCGGAAATCAGCCTGGACGCTTGAGTGTCATTTTCCCGGTGGGCGGATCCGGCCGGATATCCTCAACCCGGCCAGCGCCCCGCCCGGGGCGACTGCGTCAAACCCCGTGCTGCTTGAACCACGCGGCCATCCGCTTCCAGCCATCCTCGGCTTCCGCCTTGCGGTAGCTCGGCCGGTAGTCGGCGTGGAAGGCGTGGGGCGCATCGGGGTAGAGGTGGATGGCCGAGGCCTGGCTGGACGGATTGGCCGAGGCGGCCAGGACAGACTTCATCTGTTCCACGGTGTCGAGGGGAATGCCCTGGTCCTGGCCGGCGTACAGGCCCAGCACCGGTCCGTTCAGCTTGCCGGCCAGGTCCAGCGGATGCTTCGGCGTCATCTCGCTGGCGGGGCTGGCGAGGCGGCCATACCAGGCCACGCCGGCTTTCACGGCCGGGTTGTGGGCGGCATACAGCCAGGTGATGCGGCCGCCCCAACAGAAGCCGGTGACGCCCAGCCGGGCGGTATCGCCGCCCTGGCTCTTGGCCCAGGCCACGCAGGCATCCAGGTCGGCCATGACCTGGCTGTCCGGCACCTTGGAAACCACCTTGGCCAGGATGTCGGGAATGGCGCTGTACTGGCGGGGATCGCCCTGGCGCGCGTACAGCTCGGGGGCGATGGCCTGATAGCCCAGCTTGGCCAGGCGGCGGCAGGTGTCCTTGATGTATTCGTGCACGCCGAAGATTTCCTGCACCACCAGAATGACCGGGAAATTGCTGCCCTGGGCCGGTTGCGCCCGATAGGCCGGCATGTTGCCGTCCGGCGTGGGCACCTGGATTTCCCCGGCGGTGAGGCCCTCGCTGTCGGTCGTGATGGCGGTCTGGGCCATCACCGGCTGCACCGCCAGGGCGAAGCCTGCGCCGAGGGCGGTGACCAGAAAGCCGCGCCGGCTGAGCGGTCCGGGGGCGGGAGCCAGGCTGTTGAGTTCTGCGATCAGTGCGTCGGTATGGGCATTCACGGGTGTCTCCTGTTGGGGTGGATAGGGAAGCCGAAATCCAGTTTAGGAGACAGGGGCGCATTCGCCAGGTTCCGCGGCCCCCCGCCGCGCAGCGGTTTCAGTCGTCCGAATCGAAGCGCAGCCGGCAATAAGTCTCGCGGGTGAGCGCCACCGCCACAACCGCGCCCAGCGCGCTGATTGCCAGCCACAGGAAGGCGGCCTGATAGGCCGCGGCATCGTAGATGCGGGCGCCTTCGATCATGCCACCCTGCCAGTTGCGGTCGAGGATCCAGCCCATGGCGCTTTGCTGGATGGCGGCGAAGCCGAGCACGGCCATGTTGACGACGCCGCCGACGGTGCCGGCCGCGCCCGGATGGTTGACCTCGCGCGAGAAGGCGAAGCCGATGATGAGCCCGCCGGCGGAAAAGCCGATCGTGGCGAACAGAAGATAAAGCAGGCTGGCCGAGGGCGCATCGATCAGCAGGAAGCTCACCCAGCCCACGGCGTGGACGAGCGCTGCGCCCAGATAAGGCAGCTTGCGGCGGCCGATGCGGTCGGACAGTGCGCCCAGCAGCGGGCCGCCGACGGCGAAGCCGAGCAGCATGGTGGTGGTGAAGACGGCAGCATGGCTGCGTTCCAGGCCGTGCACCTGCACCAGATAGGGCACGCCCCAAAGGCCGGCGAAGGTGAGCACCGGCGCGGCGATCAGGCCACCGCCCAAAAACAGCAGCCAGGTGTCGCGTTCGGACACCACCTGCTTCAGGCTGCACCACGGCGACATAGCGGAGTTGAGCGCTTCCGGATGGGCATGGCTGGCATAGCCGCGTGCGCTGGGATCGTCGCGCACCCACAGCCAGACGAAAGCCGCAAGCACCAGGGTCACGCCGGCGCTGATCAGCATGGCGCTGCGCCAGCCGATGCCGGCCACCGCCTCGGACAGCGGCACGCCGGCCAGCACGCCGCCGAGGTTGCCGATCAGCAGCGAAATGCCGGTCACCGTGGCGAAGCGGTTGGCGGGAAACCAGTGGCCGGCGAGCTTCATGCAGGCAACGAAGGCGACCGCGACGGAAGCGCCGATCAGACCGCGGCCGAGGGTGGCCATCCACAGGCTGTCGGCCAGCGCGAACAGGACGATGCCGAGGGCCGCGGCCACCGCTGCGGCCGTGCCGACGCGGCGCGGTCCGACGGCGTCGGCAAGCAGGCCGCTGGGAATCTGCATCGCGGCATAGGTATAGAAATAGATGGCGGAAAGATTGCCGAGCTGGGTGGCAGCGATGCTGAAGTCGCGCATCAGTTCGTCGACCATCACCGCCGGGGCGACGCGCTGGAAGTAGCCGACGAAATAGAGGCTGGCGAGCAAGCCCCAGATCAACCAGGCCAGGGCGACGGGCGGCAGGCGGGGCGTGTCCTGAACGGCCGGTTGCGGGGGTGGTTTCATCAATACTGCACCACGACCGGGTCCAGGCTGCGCCACAGATACCAGGTGGCGACGGTACGCCAGGGTGCGTGGCGCTCGCCGTGCTGGCGCAGGATTTTCGGCGTGGGCCGTTCGCCTTCGAGATAGTGCAGGGCGACAGCCTTTTGCAGGCCGATGTCGTCGACCGGCCAGACGTCGGGACGGCGCAGGCTGAAGATGAGGAACATCTCGGCGGTCCAGCGGCCG
>Ga0208244_100276_pt1 | contig 57620 bp, 41 predicted proteins | sample SubbioCR12Aug_5A_FD_184828 | JGI IMG/M metagenome (GOLD analysis project Ga0208244, IMG submission 184828) | Serpentinite rock and fluid subsurface biosphere microbial communities from McLaughlin Reserve, California, USA - CR12Aug_5A (SPAdes) | ecosystem: Environmental > Terrestrial > Deep... | reverse complement strand
GGCTTATCAGGCAATACTTTCCTAAAGGGTCTTCTTTTGAAAATATTACTAATCAACAAATTCAATATGTTCAACACAAGTTAAATAACAGACCAAGAAAAAAATTGGGGTTCTTATCACCAATTGAGTTTTTATCATTAAATTTGATTAAACAAAAAGTTGCATTTGTGACTTGAATTCAGCATGATTAAAAAGGATTGAAAATCATTTTAATTATTCTGAAAACTTATTCAAATTTTTGAGCTTGAAGTAATTTATTAGTAATTATCTTAACCAAAAAAAACATGACATTGAGAAAAGCTAAAAATGTAATATTGTACGCTGTTTTAACAGCTGCAATTGTGTCTTCATGTGTGCCGGCGCGCAAATACGAAGATATGGTTACTAGAAGAAATGAATGCGAGAATGCAAATGCAGATCTTAGAAAAGAAAATGAAAAATTCTATGCCGAAAACAATGAACTGGCAAATCAGGTTGCAGAACTTAGAAGAAACATTGAAACGCTTCAGCTTGATACAGCTAATTTGGGCACAACTTTGAGACGTATAAATGCAAATTACGAACAGCTACATAAAACTTATCAAGTTTTGCTTGAGCAAAATGAACAGCTTACTAAAGGCCAGGCAGCCGAAACCAGAAGAATAATGGAAAGGCTTCAAGAAACTCAACAAGACTTACTCAGACGCGAGGATGAGTTGCATAAAGCCACTTTAGCTATGCAAGAAAAAGAAAAAAGCTTGAATGAGTTGAATGCTAGGCTGAATGCTTCAATGGAAGAAATTAGAAAAAAAGAACAGAGGCTTAACGAACTCGAATCTATTCTTAACAAACAAGATAGTATTGTTAATGCTTTAAGGAAAACTGTTGCCCAGGCTCTTCTCGGATTTCAGGATAACGGACTCTCTGTTGACATAAGAAATGGAAAAGTTTATGTTTCTCTTGAAGAAAGATTGCTGTTTGCTACAGGTAGCACAACAGTTGACCCTCAAGGTGTTTCTGCACTTAAAGAACTTGCAAAAGTGCTTGAAAAAAATCCTGACATTAACGTTCTTATCGAAGGTCATACCGATGATGTGCCATTCAGACCTGGAAGCGTAATAAAAGATAATTGGGAGCTTAGTGTGTTAAGAGCTACTGCTATTGTTAGAATATTACTGGATAATTCAAAAGTTGATCCTAAAAGACTTACTGCTGCAGGAAGAGGAGAGTTTTTGCCATTAGATACCAGCAAAACACCTGAAGCTAGAAGAAAAAATAGAAGAACGGAAATTATCCTAACACCAAAATTAGACGAACTATTCCAAATCATTCAGGCTAATTAATATTTAAGCTACATAAATAAAAAACCCCTTGAAGAATTACTTCAAGGGGTTTTTTATAAGATGATTTATAATTCCTAAAAATGGAACATAAAATAAATACCTAGAGCCGGATTAACTGTTGTTGCTCTTAGTGTTCTGTTGCCAGGGTTTGTCATTGTAACTTCTTCAACTGATTGGAAGCCATCCCAATATTCAACAACTTGTTTTGTTCTTGAATAATGAGTATAAATTAAAGACAGTCCAAATTCCCCACCAATTGAGATTTTAGGGAATATGAAATATTCTACACCAATAAAACCATTAAGGCCACCGCCATAATTGTTATTAGCATTCTTGGTTTCCAATACTCTGGAAGTGCCAATTATATTGCCGGTTCCAAAGTTGGCAGTTGCAGGATTTGGAACAATCTCTGACATAGCGTTTCCATATTCATATGTGTTTTTTACGTTAGAAATAGAGAATATTACACCACCACCATAATAACCTTGAAGGCGATTATATCCGCGTCTCATTTCATAATCAACACCAATTAAATAGTTTTGGCTTGTAAATGTCCTTCTGTCAACTGTAAGATCTCTGCTTAGAGGATCATTAAAACGAGCAAGTTCATCAGGTACATAAATTCTAAAAACATCATTGTTTACAATTGCACGGAATCTTGCGCGAATTGCTACATCGTCTTCAAGAAAATACTTGGCAAAAATAGTATTGCCATTAAGGAATTGCAGGGCAGGTGATGCGTTAAAGTTATTTGCATTTAGCATATTGCCAAAATACTGCAAAATTGGCCCGGCTTCAATCCCGATTGCGATATCACCTGCTTCGGGCAGATAATTTGACGCATCTGCGCCTCCTTGCTGATTAACTTCATTTTGAGCAAATGAAGTTGATGCAACAAAAAGAAACAGTGCTAAAAATATTTTTAATTTTTTCATAGATCTATTTTTAAGATTATACAACATTATCGGATTTTCCTGATATTACTAGTAGTTGATGTCGATTATTTTGACACCGTCAGGAACAAGTCCGCCAACATTTACAATTGCTGCAGTGTAAATAGTTCTTTCAGATTTGCCTTCCCAAATATATTCTGTTCCGGCCCACGACCAATTACCAACTACTTTGTCATATTCAAAATCAATTGGCATAATCTCAACAGCAACACCTTGAATTCTTGTAGGTATTTCAATGCTGTAATCACCATTAGAACCAACAGTTGCAGTATAAATAAAATATCCGCTTGCTGTACTTGAGTATTGAGTTGCATCAACTCTCACGTGAAGTAAAGTTCCTGCAGGAGCAAATTCTTTTTTTACTCCGTTTGCTGGAAGCTGAGGTAGTGTGTCATTTCTTTCAGTTAGGTTGGCATAAACCAAGCCTTTTATTGTAGCAACTTTTGTTAGATCCGGAGATACCGGACTGTTTTGTTTGTCCTTGTCGCAGGCTACAAACATTATCCCGCTTATAACAAAAAGGATAATTGCCATTGGAAATAATTTTTTTCGCATAGTTTTGTGTTTTTGTTAAAAAATAAGAATTAGTTTAATTAGTATTGATTATATGTTAACTCGACAAAATTATTAAAAAGATTTTAAAGTTGAGTTTTTTTGTGATGCTTTTTTAATTTTAACTCAAACAACAATCGTTATGATTTTGTTTGCATAAAAACTTTTTTATCTTTGCTGTAAATCAAAACCAAACACTATGGAAGAATTAAACATAAACTTAAGCAACCTAGACAAAATGTTCCCTGCTGATTTTACACCAGAGCAGAGAGCTAAAGCAAAAACAATTTTCTACAAAGAAATGGCTCTGGCAGCTCATGATTTCTATGTTGGAAAAATTCAAACGGTGCCAAAAGTGCCTGTTCCCGGATTTAACTGGTTTAATGCCTGGTATACACCCGGAGTTTCTAAAATATCGACGAGTATTCGCGACGATAACAATACTTCTTTTAATTTGTCAAACAGGGGTAGTCTTGTTGCTGTTGTTAGCGACTCAACAAGAGTGCTTGGCGACGGAGACTGTACTCCTCCCGGTGGGCTTGGCGTTATGGAAGGTAAAGCTCTGCTTATGAAATATCTCGGTGGCTTTGATGCCGTTGCTCTTTGTGTTGACAGCAGAGGCAAAGACGGAAAGAATGACCCTGACAAAATTATCGAATTCGTTAAAATGGCTCAACATAGCTTTGGTGCAATCAATCTTGAAGATATTTCTCAGCCAAACTGCTATAAAGTTCTTGATGTATTAAGAGAAGAATGTGATATTCCTGTTTGGCACGACGATGCACAAGGTACAGCTTGTGTTACTCTTGCAGGGCTTATTAATGCTCTTAAACTTGCTGGAAAAGACATTAATAAAGTTAAGATTGTGTATTATGGTGCAGGCGCGTCAAATGCTACTATTGCAAGAATTGTTAATGCAGCCGGTGCTGATCCTGCAAAATCTATTATGTTTGATACCAAAGGTGCTCTGCATAAAAATAGAAAAGATATTGAAGATGATAAAAGATTCTATCGCAAATGGGAACTTTGCCAAATTACAAATCTTGATTGCGTTGAAGATATGGTCGAAGCTATGAAAGGTGCAGATGTTTTAATTTCTCTTTCTCAACCAGGACCTGATGTTATTAAAAAGGAATGGATTAGTGTTATGGCTGAAAAATCTATAGTGTTTGTTTGCGCTAATCCTATACCTGAAATTTATCCATATGCTGCAAAAGAAGCCGGTGCTTACATTGTTGCCACCGGTAGAGGTGATTTCCCAAATCAGGTTAATAATTCTGTTGGTTTCCCGGGAATTCTTAAAGGAGCATTGCTCGTTAAAGCTAAAAAAATAACCGATAATATGGCCATTGCCGCTGCGAAAGCTATTGCAGAATTTTCTGAAAAACGTGGTATTCACGAAGAGAATATTATCGCCAAAATGGATGAACCCGATGTGTTCCCATACGAAGCAGCTGAAGTTGCGATGCAGGCTATAAAAGACGGCGTTGCAAGGCTTAATATGACTTGGCAAGAAGCTTTCGATGTCGCTAAAAAAGATATTGAGCATGCAAGAAATACTGCTAAACTCCTTGTTGATAATGGCATAATTCCGGCTCCTCCAAAAGACATGCTTTCTAATGCTTTGAAAAAAGCAATTGATGCAGTTAAATAACAGTGTAATATACTGAATTTAAAACCGTGAATTTTCTAAGAAATGATTCACGGTTTTTATTTTTATATAATGCATTTCTCTGATTATTGATTAATTTTGCCGCAAATTTAAAATATCATAAATGATAACATTTGTAAAAGGTAATCTGATTGAAAAAAATCCTGCCTACATCGTTGTTGATTGCAGTGGAATTGGATACTTCATTAATATTTCTCTGCAAACCTATTCTCAAATCCCTGATAGCGGGGAAGTAAAAGTATATACCCACTTTATTGTTAGAGAAGACGCTCATTCGCTATATGGGTTTGCTACTAAAGCAGAAAAAGACCTTTTTGGACATCTTATCTCGGTATCAGGAGTTGGACCTAACACTGCCCGAATGATACTGTCATCTATGTCGGCAGCTGAAATAAAATCTGCAATTGTTAACAATAATACTAGTGCTTTGCAAAACATTAAAGGTATTGGTTCAAAATCAGCTCAAAGAATTATTGTCGACCTTAAAGATAAACTAGAGAAAGAAGGTGTTGAAAGAGATGAAAATTTCAAAGTAATAAACAATACAATTCAGGAAGAAGCGTTATCTGCTTTAGTGATGCTTGGTTTTGCAAAAAACAGTGCTCTAAAAGTTATTGAAAGCATTACTAAAAAAGGACACAATTATACTGTAGAAGAATTGATAAAAGAGGCTTTAAGAAGCTTCTAACTTGTTGAATTTTAAAAAGGGCTTTGTGATAAAAAGGAAATCCTTTAAGAGGGTATATAATTTTTTAAGTTTTTCTTTTCTGTTCGGAATTGGTGTGCTGCCATTGTCAGTTAACTCCTCATTATATCTTTCAGTATATAACTATATATCAGAAAGTCTTGATATGCTAGGTGATGCTGTTTCAGACGAAGAAAACAACCAGAGCCCCATTATACCTCCTCCGTCATCACCTGATGAAATATTTGGAGTAAACGACCCTCCTGGAATTACTACTGAAATCCATTTTGACCCTCAAACAAATCAGTATTATGTTATAAAGAAATCTGGGGATAGAATTATAGGAAGGCCTTATTATATTGGATTTAAGGAATTTCTTGATTATGATTTGGAAAAGGGTTTGCAGAAGTATTGGACTGAAAAGTCGAAACCTCAAAGCTTTGATAGGGGAGGTGGAATAATTCCTCAAATTCATATCGGCAGTGAAGTTTTTGATAAAATTTTTGGTGGAGGAACAATTGACATTAGGCCTACAGGCTCAGCTGAATTAATTTTCGGTATTTTGTCAAATCACAGAGATGACTCTTCTATAGATGAGAAAAGAAGAACTGTAACAAATTTTGATTTTCAACCTAAAATTCAACTTAGCGTTCAGGCCAAAGTTGGTGAAAAAATTGAAATTAACAGTACTTATAGTACTGAAGCTTCTTTCGATTTTGAAAATAAAATGAAGGTGGAATACAGAGGCACCGAAGATGAAATATTACAGCTTATCGAAGCCGGCGATGTTACTCTTCCTTTGCCTGGTACTCTTATACAAGGGTCGCAAGGATTGTTTGGGTTTAAAACTCAGCTTAAATTTGGGAAAACTACTATTACTAGTGTTTTTTCACAGCAAAAAACAGAATCTCAAACAATTGAAGTTACCGGAGGTGCACAAAGAAGTGAGTTTGCAATTAAAGCAGACCAATATGAAGATAACCGTCATTTCTTTATTGCCCAGGAATTCCGTAACAGATACGATGATGCGCTTTCTAATTTGCCCGTTGTGAGGTCGCCTGTTAATATCACAAGAATAGAAGTTTGGGTTACAAATGTTGGGTCCGCGATAGAGGATAACAGAAACATAGTCGCATTTGCTGATCTAGGTGAAGTTAATCCGCATAATACTAATATTCCTAGCAATAACATTACTGCACCTTCAAATAACTCAAACCAGCTTTATAATATGATGTCGGGCCAGGCATCAATTAGAAATATCTCATTAGTTAATGCATATCTACAATCTAGTGGTTTCAGCTCGGGAAAGGATTATGAAAACCTTGAGAATGCAAGGAGGTTAAGACAAAATGAATATACTTTCAACCAAAAATTAGGTTTTATCTCGCTTAATCAAACAATTAATCCTGATCAGGTTTTAGCTGTTGCTTATCAATATACTTTAATTGGCGATACTACTACTTATCAGGTTGGAGAGTTTTCTGCCGATATTGATGCTCCTCAGTCATTGATTGTTAAATTGATTAAAAGTACCGCTGTTGATACTCGACTTCCTATCTGGGACCTTATGATGAAGAATGTTTATAGTATTGGTGCTTTTCAAGTTAATAGAGATGATTTTAGACTGAATGTATTATATGAAAATGAAGATTTCGGAGTGCCAATGGGATTCTTTAATGAAGGCCCTGTGTCGGGTGTTCCTTTGATACGAGTACTTGGGATGGACAATCTCAACACTCTGCTAGACCCAATACCTGATGGCGTATTTGACTTTCTTGATTTTGCCGCAACCCAAGGAGGTACTATTCAAGCGTCTAATGGAAGAATATTTTTCCCTGTTATTGAGCCTTTTGGAGCGCATATTAGAAAAATGCTCGAAGATCCTGATCTTGGCGATAAATATGCTTACGACTCTCTTTATACAACAACCAAGGATAGAGCTCGACAGTTCCCGGAACGAAATCGTTATATAATTGAAGGCTTTTACAAATCTTCTTCGGGTTCTGAAATTGCTCTGAATGCAATAAACGTCCCTCAGGGCTCTGTCTCTGTTACTGCTGGTGGTGTTCCTCTTACTGAAAATGTTGATTATACTGTTGATTATACTCTTGGTAGAGTGCAAATTATTAATGAAGGTATTTTAAATTCCGGAGCTCCTATTAGAATTTCACTTGAAAGTAGTACTTTCTTCAACATTCAACCAAAGACACTTCTTGGTGCTCACATCGATCATAAGATTAGTGAGAATTTTAATGTTGGAGCTACAATAATGAACTTGTCAGAAAGGCCTCTTACTCAAAAAGTAAATTATGGTGATGAGCCTATTTCTAATACAGTTTGGGGATTAAACACAACATATTCAACAAAATCATTATTTCTTACTAAAGCACTTGATTTATTACCTTTCTATTCTACAACAACACCATCAAATATAACTTTCAATGGCGAATTTGCGCATCTTATTCCGGGTCACTCAAGGCATATTGGTAGCGCAGGAACTGCCTATATTGATGATTTTGAAGGTAGCAAGAGCTCTATTGATTTAAAAAATGTGCAGGCTTGGGCATTTGCCTCAACCCCTCAGCATCAAGAAGAACCCGGAATGTTCCCGGAAGCAGCTCCCGGAACAGGTCTTGCATTTAGATATAATGTCGCAAAATTGGCGTGGTATATTATCGACCCATTATTTACCAGAAACAACAACCTCACTCCAGCTCATATACGTAGTGACCTTAATCAGCAATCAAATCATTATGTGAGAGAAGTTATGGAAACTGAGATTTGGCCTAATAAAGAAAACCCTTCCGGATTTCCGGGGCCAATCCCAATTTTTAATATGGCTTATTATCCATCAGAAAGAGGTCCATATAACTATGATATTGGATCATCATTTTCTAGTGGCATGTGGCAGGATGGATTTCTTGTAAATCCTCAAAGTCGATGGGGTGGTGTTATGCGTGGATTACCAATCACCGACTTTGAAGCTGCAAATGTTGAATATATCGAGTTTTGGGTTCTAGATCCTTTTATTTATAATCCTGATCATACCGGAGGATATTTATATTTCAACCTTGGTGATGTTTCTGAAGATGTTTTAAGGGATGGTAGAAAAAGCTTTGAGAATGGGCTGCCTGTTGGTACCGACCTTTCAACTGTCGATACAACTATTTGGGGAAGGGTGCCCAATATTCAGTCAGTTGTTGATGCGTTTGATAATAACCCGGACGCTAGGCTTTATCAGGATGTTGGTCTCGATGGACTATCTCTTGAGGATGAAAGAATTCATTTTGCATCATTCTTAAATGTTCTGAAACAACCTCCATATAGTGAAGAATCAATGGCTTACCAATTGGCATTTCAGGACCCTTCAGCCGACCAATACATGTATTTTAGGAGTACTGTTTGGGATCAAATGGAAGCAAGTGTTCTCGACAGGTATAAGTTTTATAACCTCCCCGATGGAAACAGTCCAACTACTGAAATGTCACCTGAACCTTATCCTACACAGGCTACTCCTTTACCAAACACTGAAGATATTAATAGGGATGGAACACTTAATGAAAATGAAAGATATTTCCAGTATAGGATTAGTCTAAGACCACAGGATATGGTTGTTGGACAAAACTATATAAGTGATATAGTAGAATCTACTGTAAGGTTGAAAAATGAAGAGACAGAAACTGTTAAGTGGTACCAATTTAAAATTCCTCTAAGAGATCCAAACCGGCAGGCGGTTAATAATATTCAGGATTTTAAATCAATCAGATTTATCAGAATGTTTTTTAAAGGGTTCGATCAACCCGTTTTTTGTCGTTTTGCAACTTTTGAACTTGTTAGAGGAACATGGCGAATTTACGACAGAAATCTTACTGGTCCTGGAGAATATGTCCCTGTGGAAGATACTCAAACTGCTTTTGAAGTGTTTACTGTGAATATTGAAGAAAACGGCACCAGATATCCGGTGCCTTATGTAGTTCCTCCGGGAATTGAAAGGGAAGTTGATATGGGACACACCACTATGCATCAAAGGAATGAGCAATCGGTCGCTTTGAGGTTGAATGGTCTTAAGGATGGAGATGCCAGAGCAGTATATAAAACTCTCGACATGGATATGCGCCAGTATAAAAGGCTTAAGATGTTTACTCACGCCGAGGCATTAACTGATGAATTTTCGTTGAAAGACAATGAGGTAACGGTGTTTATTAGATTGGGGTCAGATTTCTCAAACAATTATTATGAGTATGAAATTCCGCTAAAACTAACTCCTTGGGGAACTTCTGCCTTGAATGAAAGGCTTATTTGGCCTTTAGAAAATGAATTTGACGTCGAGTTAGCCAAACTGACTGATTTGAAATTGGAACGCAATACACTGATGAGAGATGCTCAAAGTGGTGTCGTCATTAATCGTCCTTTTACTCGACAAGACGGCGATAATAAAATGACTGTTATTGGAACACCAACTCTTAGCAGTGTTAAAGTTATTATGATAGGAGTGCGCAACCCCAAACAAACTCTTGCAAATTCATCCGACGATGGATTGCCGAAATCTGTTGAAGTATGGATAAATGAACTCAGGCTTTATGATTTTGATAATGAAGGAGGATGGGCTGCTACAGGTCGAATAAATGCATCTTTGGCTGATTTAGGAAATTTGACGCTTACGGGGCTGCATAGTACCGCAGGCTTTGGTTCTATTGAACAGAAAGTAAACGAAAGATCTCAGGAAGACATTACTTCTTATGATATAGCCACCAATTTACAACTAGGAAAGTTCTTCCCTGAAAACTGGGGATTCAGAATCCCTATGCATTTCAGTTACTCTGAAATTTTTGCCAACCCAAAATATAATCCGTTGAATCCTGATATTCTTTTTATTGACGACCTTGAGGCGCTCAGTACACAAGAAGAACGGGATGAGCTTATTGAGAAATCTCAAGATTATCAAAGAAGGAAAAGTATTAATTTTACTAATGTCTCTAGAAGTAGAATGGGTGGAGGTAAACCTAGAATATATAGCCTAGATAATTTTGATTTTACTTACGCTTTTACTGAGGTTTTATATAGGAATATCGATTTTGAATACGACAGGCAAGCTCAGTATCGTGGTGCTATTGGGTATAATTATATGACAACACCTAAAAATGTTACTCCATTTTCTGGAATAGGATTTCTTAGACATAAATCTCTCAGCCTAATTAGAGATTTCAATTTTAATTATCTACCTAGTCTTATATCTTTTAGAAATGATATTAATAGAGGCTATGCAGAATCTCTAATGCGTGCAAAAAGTAGTGGTATAGTTATTCTTGAGCCAAACTATGTGAAAACTTTCAACTGGACTAGAGGATATAACTTAAATTATGACCTTACTCAAGCTTTGAAAATTGAATATAGTGCAACTAATCAGGCTAGAATTGACGAGCCTCCCGGAAGTATTAACCCTAATGATAAAGATTACTACGAAAAACGCGACTCAATTTTTGAGAGTATCAAAAGCTTAGGAAGAACAACAATGTTTACTCAAAGAATAGTGGCAAACTACAATGTTCCTATAAATAAACTTCCTATGCTTGATTGGGTTACCGCCAATGCAGGATATACCGCTGATTTTGATTGGTTTGGTGCTCCGTTATCTGCGCTGGATCTTGGTAATACAATTCAAAATGCCCAAAATATTAGGTTGAGTATGAATGCAAATTTCATCAATCTTTATAATAAAATTGGATATCTAAAAACAATCAACCAAAAAGAAACTCAAAGAGGAAGACAGCAGCAAAGACCACAAAGGCCTAATCCACAGAGACAAGAGGAAGAGCCAAAGAAAGAGGAGCCTAAAAAATACGGTAAGCTCGCATTTGATGGATTTCTTAGAGTTCTTATGAGTGTTAGGAATGCTTCAATTTCTTATAACGAAACCAATGGTACAAGGTTGCCGGGGTTTGAACCATCTCCGCAATTTGTTGGTATGGACTGGGATTTAATGTCGCCGGGATATGGATTCTTATTAGGATGGCAAGATGATATCAGGCCTCAAGCTGTGAGGGAAGGTTGGATTACAACTAATCCCGACTTGAATACAGCATATTCCACTAATCATTCTAACACAATTAATGCTAGAGCGCTTGTTGAGCCTGTCCCGAATATGAAAATAGACCTAACTGCTATTAGAAACTATTCAAATACTCAGACCGAATACTTCAAGGCAGATTCACTTGGTGTTTTTAATTCTTTTAGCCCAATTCAAACAGGTAATTTTTCAATTTCTTTCTTTGCTCTTGGAAGTGCTTTTGCATCAACCGATTCCAAAACAAATTATTCGGAAACATTCGATAATTTTAAAGATTATAGATTCGTTATTGCACATAGATTAGCGGATGAAAACCCAAATGCTACAAATGCAGTGGATACCTTAGGATTCCCTGTTGGATATGGCTCCACTTCTCAGGATGTGTTAATTCCTGCATTTATGGCTGCTTACGCAGGATGGGATCCAAACTCCAGCACATTAAATCCTTTCTTGAAAATTCCAATCCCCAACTGGCGACTTACCTATGATGGGCTTTCTAAAATAAAAGCCCTTCAAAAGTATTTTAGAACAGTAATTATAACTCATGGATATACAAGTACTTTCTCTATTGGACAATATACATCTGACATTAGATTTAGAGAAATTGACGGCTATCAGGCAGCAATGGATAATGCCTCCGGAAACTTTATCCCTGAGTTTGCAATTGGGCAGGTTTCAATCCAAGAGCAATTTAATCCTCTGTTAAATATTGATATTACCTGGAAAAATAGCCTTATAACTAAAGTTGAATATAAAACCAGAAGAGATATAGGATTGAGTTTTGCAAATAATCAAGTAACTGATTTGTCTAGCAATGAATTTATTGTTGGTACCGGTTACAGATTCCAAAATGTTTCATTTACGCTTACTCAGGCAAGTGGAACAGGTCGTCAGCAAATTCAGAGTGATCTTGTTACCAGGCTTAATGTGTCTTTTAGAGACAGCAAAACAATTCTTAGAAAGATAACTGAAGAACAAGACATAATTTCAACAGGGCAGAATACAATATCAATCAACTTCTCGGTTGATTACCAGATATCACCAAGGGTGAATTTCAGATTTTTCTTCGATAGAGTTGTTAACAATCCTTACATCTCTAATCAATACAAAAACTCTAATACCCACGGTGGATTTAGTCTAAGGTTTATGTTGATATAAATCATAACCAATCATCTTATTTTGTTGTAATTTTGCATTGCTTCAGTGCATTTGATTGTATTTTTCATAAAGAACATTTCAATACCTTGAAAAAGAAAGTTCAACTTATGGTTGCAGGTCCATGCAGCGCCGAATCTCCTGAGCAGTTGCTTAATACTGCTATGCAACTCAAGGAAGCCGGAATTGTGGATTATTTCAGAGCCGGAATCTGGAAACCAAGAACTCGTCCTGGAGGTTTTGAAGGTGCAGGAAATAAAGCTCTACAGTGGCTTAAGGATGTTAAACAAGTTACAGGACTTAAGGTTGCTGTTGAAGTTGCTACACCTGTTCATCTTGAAGAATGCTTGAAAAATGATATAGATATGGTTTGGATTGGTGCACGAACAGGTGTAAATCCTTTCTCAGTTGATGAAATTGCAAAAGCTCTTAAAGGGGTTAATATTCCCGTTATGATTAAAAATCCTGTTAATCCCGACATAAATCTTTGGGCAGGTGTTATAGAAAGAATTATAAATGCCGGAATATCAGAAATATATGCTGTTCACAGAGGGTTTAACACATACGAAAAATCAGCTTTTAGAAATGCACCTCTTTGGGAAATTCCAATTGAACTAAAAAGGCGAATGCCAAATCTTCCTGTAATATGCGACCCTAGCCATATAGCTGGTTCACGCGAACTTATTTCTCAAATTTGTCAACAAGCCATTGATCTCGATATGAATGGTTTTATGATAGAAACGCATTATCAACCCGACAAAGCTTTAACCGACTCAAAACAGCAAATCACTCCTGCTGCATTAATTGATTTATGGAGCAAGCTTGAATTCAAAACTCAATTTGCAAAACATAAAAGTAAAACGGAAAAAATAGAATCTCTTCGAAAAGAGATTGATGAAATAGATTACCAGATAATCAACATGCTAGCCCAGCGAATGGATGTTGTTAAAGAAATTGGACAGTTAAAAAAACAAGAGAAAATTACCATTTTGCAAATAAAAAGATGGAATAATATTTTTGAAGATAGATTAAATCTCGGCTTTAAACTTGGAATTGACAGGGATTTTTTAAAGAAACTGCTAGAAGCATTGCATCAGGAATCTATTAAAATTCAAAGCAAAGAATAAAACTCAATAATCTGATTAACCAAAATAATGATGAAGAAAGATAAAAAGCAAGAAGACCAAAACATTATCAATATTTCAGAACTTGGAGAATTTAAACTTATAGATATTCTGACTGCAGATTTTAAACCAGTTTTAAAATCTACAATAACGGCCATTGGAGATGATACCGCTGTAATTGATTGTGGTGATAAAGCAATGCTTATCACTAAAGATTTATTGGTAGAAGGCATTCATTTCGATATAGCTTATACACCCTTAAAGCATTTGGGCTATAAATCTGTTGTTGTTAACTTATCAGATATATATGCAATGAATGGAACGCCTACTCAGATAGTTGTTGGCATTGCTATTTCAAGTCGATATACAGTAGATGCTTTGAAAGAATTTTACGAAGGGATTAAACTTGCCTGCGATAAATATAAAGTTGATCTTGTTGGTGGAGATACTTGCTCTTCTGCATCAGGTTTGTTTATTTCAGTTACGGCTGTTGGCACTGTTGATAAGGATAAAATAACTTATAGAAAAGGTGCAAAAAAGAACGATCTTATCTGTGTTAGTGGAAACCTGGGTGCAGCATACGCGGGTTTACTTGTTCTGCAAAGAGAGAAAAAGGTATTTATGGCTAATCCAAATAGTCAGCCGGATATTGAAAACTATTCATATGTGCTTGAAAGACAGCTTAAACCGGAAGCATCCAAATTTATTATTGAACAGCTTAATGAAATGAGTATTCTGCCCACGTCTATGATAGATGTATCAGATGGGTTGGCATCTGAAATTATGCATATTTGCAAAAATTCTAGAACCGGAGCTTATTTATATGAGGATAAAATTCCAATTGACCCTGAAACTATATCTGTTGCTGAGGAATTTAATATTAGTCCGGTCACTTTCGCACTTAGTGGAGGAGAGGATTATGAATTACTTTTTACTGTTGGCCAAGAGCATTTTGAAAAATTACAAAACAATCCATATATCAAAATTATAGGATACATTACCAATGTTTGTGATGGCTTGAATATAATTACAGCTGATGGGAAACAAATTCCGCTTAGAGCACAAGGATGGGATGCTTTCAAGAATAATAGAGTATAGTATGAGTGAAAAAAAGAAATTTTACGTTGTTTGGGAAGGGAAAGAGCCGGGAATTTTTAATACATGGGATAAATGCAAAAAGTCTATTGATGGATTCCCTGGAGCAAAATATAAATCATTTCCTACAATGGAAATGGCCAAAGAAGCTTTTTCTGGAAACCCATGGAAATTTCTTAATAAAAAGAATGTTGTAACCGAAATGTCGGCTCAAGAATTAAAAAATTTTGGCGACCCAATAGAGAATAGCATTTGCGTTGATGCTGCCTGTAGTGGTGCCCCGGGGAAGATGGAGTATAAAGGAGTTTTTACAGCCAATAAACAACAAATTTTTCATCAGGGACCATTTGAAGAAGGTACAAATAATATTGGAGAATTCCTTGCTATTGTCCATGCTCTTGCTTTATGTAAAAAAAATAATTGGAATGTTCCAATTTATTCCGATAGTAAAACTGCCATGAAATGGGTTGCGGATAAAAAAGCTAAAACGAAGCTAGAGCCAAGCGCCAACAATGAAGAACTTTTCGATTTGATAGACAGAGCTGAGTTTTGGCTTCAAAATAACCAATGGAATAATAGAATCCTTAAATGGGAAACTAAAGCCTGGGGGGAAATCCCGGCTGATTTTGGAAGAAAATAATAAGGATTATTTAATTACGTTTTTGAATAGTAATTTGTGTTTGAATGGCTAACTCTACTAAAAAAAATCTTAAACTAGCTTGGCAGTTTGTGAAAATTGCTCTAATATCAGGATTTGTTTTTATCCTCGTAGTTTTTATTGCACTCTCTCTGCTGGCCTGGATCTACCGAGATACGATCAAAGAGGCTTTTATAAATGAATTGAATAAAAACATTAAAACTGAAGCTTCAATTGGTAATATTGGAGTGAATTTTTTTAGAAGCTTTCCATTAGTTTCAGTAACTCTCAATGATGTCGTTGTTCTAGAAAATGCCCCCAAATTAGAAAAAGACACATTGCTCTCAGCTCGCAGAATTTATTTTCAGTTTAATCTTCTAGATGTGCTAAAGAAGCAATATGAAGTCAAAGAACTTGAAGTGTCATTGGCCGAGTTTAATCCTGTTATTTTTAAAGATGGTACTGTAAATTATCTTGTTTGGGAAAGTGAAAAATCAGACGATTCTGAAGCAAGCATGGTATTCGACTTTCAGAGAGTTATACTTAAACGTGTTAGAATAAATTATAATGACTACTTCGCCAAACTTCATGTCTCTTTTCTTACTCATAAGGCTGATTTAAAAGGCCTTTTTAAAGAAAGCGAATACAATCTTGCAATTGTAGGTGAACTTTTTACTGAAAACATTAAATATGATGACACTGAGTATGTTGCATTTCAAGAGACAAAAGTTGACCTTCTCCTTGATGTATTTGAAAACAAGCTATTCATTTTTAGGCAGGGTGGGGTTGTAATAAATAAGCACGAGTTTGATGTAACAGGGGAGGTTGATTTTCGTGGACAATTTACTTTTCTTGATATTACAGTTGCTTCAGACAGGCTTAAGATTCAGAATCTGATTTCCGACCTGCCTGATTTTGTTCAGGAATATTTTCAAGATTATAGAGTAAAAGGGGATATAGTTTTTAAAACGAAAATTTCAGGTACATTTTCAAATGTTGTTAATCCTTTTATCAGCGCTGAGTTTTCAGTAACTAACGCTGAAGTAAGCGACCGGAAGAAAGACGTAAGAATGAAAAACCTTAGTTTCAATGGGAAATTTAATAACGGAAGATTTAGAAATCTTTCATCCTCTGCATTGGTGTTAAAAGATTTTTCAACTCAACTAAATAATGGATTTCTTGAAGGAGAGTTATTTGTTTTGAACTTTAACAGGCCTGATATTGAAATGTCTATCAAATCTAATATTGAGATTGCAGATATTATAGATTTTTTCAAAATTGAATTTTTTCAAAATCCTCTTGGAATTTTAAATCTAGAGCTTTCTTTCTCCGGATCTATAAGTAATGGGAAAGAATTTAGACCAATTGACTTTGTAAACAGCTCCTCAAGAGGTAAGCTTTCCTTTAATAATGTTAGCTTCAAATTGAAAGATGATAAAAAAGAGTATAATAATTTTTCTGGAGTTTTCAACTTTAATAATAACGATCTTGTGGTCGAATCTTTAAGCGGAAAAGTTAGTGCTAGCGATTTCAATCTCAAAGGAAATTTTAGAAATTTCTTGTCATATCTGTTTTTTGAAAACCAAAAACTTTTTGTTGATGCCAATTTTAAAGCCAATCATATTAATTTGAACGAACTTCTTTTCTTTGAATCTAAAGGAAAGGAAACAACTTATAAATTAAGCTTTTCAGACAAGTTAGATTTCAGTTTGGGAGCTACTATAAATAATGTTGTCTTTCGAAATTTCGAAGCAAATAATGTGAAGGGCTCTTTATACCTCAGCAATAAATTTTTTATGGCTGAAGATGTTTCTCTGAATGCAATGGGCGGAAAAGTATTTCTTGCCGGAACAATTGACGGGAAAAATGAAGACTTGCTTAAAGTTAGATGTGTTGGAAGCACTGAAAATGTTGAAATTCAGCAGCTATTCTACCAAATGAATAACTTTGGGCAGCAAGAAATAATGGATAAGCATATAAAGGGCAAGTTAAATTCAACAATACAGTTTTCAGGCAATTGGTCGCCTCATCTTGATGTAGATTTGAAAACCATTGAAGCAAATGCAGACCTCAAAATTGATAACGGAGAACTAATTAATTACGAGCCTGTATTAAAGTTGTCAAGGTTTATTAAAATTGGAGACCTAGAGCATATTAAGTTTTCCACATTGGAAAATAAAATTTCCATTAAGGATGAAACAATTAACATCCCATTCATGGAAATTAACTCAAACGCTATAAACATAAAACTTTCTGGAGAACATAAGTTTAATAATGATATAAACTATCGACTGCAAGTATTACTTTCGGATGTGCTGGCACGCAAGAATCGTCAAAACAGAAATCCTCAGGAACAATACGGAGACATTATTGACGATGGCAACAAAACTACACTCTATATTCTTGTAACAGGAAATATCAGTAATCCGGTCTTCAAATACGATCGCAAAACTAGAATGGAAAAGGTTAGAGAAGACCTTAAGGAGGAGAGGAAAACCCTTTTGGACATCTTCCGCAAAGAATTTAAAATAACCAAAGACACTATACTCGAAGAAACACCTCCCGAAGAAGTTCAAAAGATAAAGGAAAAGCGAGAAGTTAAAAAGCGTGAAGAAGGCAATTTTATAATTGAGTGGGATTAAAATAAAACCTTACCGTTTATTAATTGCTGAAATGTTTATTGGCAGCCCGTAAAGACGTGCCTGCAGGCACGTCCCACTATGAAAAAAACGACAATATCCGTACAGACGTGCCTTTACGGCACGTATCTGCAATCCTCCCAATCCCATATTTCGCCAGAATTTCAACCTAAATAAACAAATAGGTGTAAAAAAATAATTAGTAGATTAAATATGTGCATATGTATAATATAATTGTTAATTTATTATTTTTGTTGCATAAATTTGCTATTTCAATAAACAAAAGATTTTATGACAGAAAGTGACTTCCCAATTCAAAATATTAAGAGTAGAATCTACGATATACGTGGAAAGCAGGTAATGCTGGATCGTGACCTCGCAATTATATATGATGTAGATGTAAAGAGATTAAATGAACAGGTTAAAAGAAACATTGAGAGATTTCCTGAACAGTTTATGTTTAAATTAAATACCAAAGAATATCAAATTTTAAGGTCGCAAATTGCGACCTTAGAAACAAAACAAGGAAGCCATAGGAAATATTTGCCCTTCGCTTTTACCGAACATGGTGTTTCAATGCTCTCAGCTGTACTGAGAAGTAAAAAAGCAATAGAAGTAAGCATATTGATAGTGTCCGCTTTCGTTGAAATGAGACATTATTTGACTAAAAATGCCGAAATTTTTGACAAGTTTCATATGATAGACCAGAAACTTCTGCTACATGATGAAAATTTCAATAAGTTGTTTAAAGCTTTGGAACAAAATCAATTTACACCAAAACAAGGCATCTTTTTTCAAGGGCAGGTTTTTGATGCCCACGTTTTTGTTTCAGACCTGATTAGAAACGCAGAAAACACCATCCTGCTTTTTGATAATTATTTGGATGAACAAGTTCTTACTGTGCTAAGCAAAAAGAAACCAGAGGTTGAAATCTGCATTTATTCTAAAAATATCAACAGTAAACTCTTACAGGATGTTGAAAAATTTAACGTTCAATATAAAAATCTTAAAATAAAGAAGTTCGATGATTGTCATGATCGTTTTTTAATAATAGATAATCAAATCTATCACATAGGCGCCTCTTTAAAAGATCTTGGGAAAAAATGGTTTGCGTTTTCTAAATTGGAAATTGATGTGAATCGGATTTTTGGAAAATTAAGGTGAACTGGAAACTTCCAAAAAACATTCTCAAATCTTCACAATCCACACAATCCCTTTCTCCATAATCAGTTCAACCTCAGCAGCCTTGATAATTGCAAAATAAAAGCACCCTACCATCTCCGGTTTCCCGAAAACAATAGGATGCTTTAAAAAGAGATATCTTATATCTTTTAAAGAGCTCCCGAAATTAGGAATGTTGCAGCAAATGCTACGATTGCATATAACTCTGGGAATACAGCAAGAATCATAGTGTTGCCGAATACGTTATATCCGGAGCCTATTGCAGCAATACCATTAGCACAAACTTGTCCCTGACGAATAGCTGATAAAAGACCTACAAATCCTAATGCTAAACCTGCTCCAAAAATCGCAGCAGCAGTTGTCCATGTGATGTCTGCTGTTAGATATCCGGATAAGATAAAATATCCCATAAAGCCATAAAGACCTTGTGTTCCGGGAAGAGCGCTAAGAATTAGGTAGTTACCAAATGCGTCGCTGTTTTTCTTTAATGCACCAACAGCAGCGTTTCCGCCCATTGATACTCCATAAGCACTACCGATTCCGGCAAGTCCTATCATTAATCCTACTCCGATATAAGCTAAAATAATTGGTTCCATAATTTTGATGTTAATTTAGTGAGACTTTAAGTTAATTTTCTAAATGGATTATATTTTTTACCTCCTCCGGAAAATCCGGCATTCTTGTAAAACTCTACAAACGTTAAACGCATAGGGTGCACAAATGCGCCCAAACCTGACATAAATATATTAATTGCATGGCCTATCACAAGTATAATTATCATGATAACAATATTTAATACAGGGATACTTCCACTCATTGATACTGCTAAACTATTAAACACAAATCCCATAATAGCGCTTGAAATCCCCAGAGCAAACAACCTGATATATGAGAGCATATCACCCAAAATGCCGGTTGCCATATTGTAAACGCCCCACAAACCAACTCCAACGTTCATAAATATGTTACGTTTAAGGTTGTTTAGCAATAAAATCATTACACCGCTAACTCCAACCAAAGCGTACGTGATTGTTTTTAGTTCCTCCATTGGAATTCCGGCAAAATGACTCACTAATGCAATTATAACAATCCCTAGTAATAATATTACCCAACCAATTGTGCCAATAGCATAACTAATTCCTAACTGCTTGATTTCATTAAATACTTTAATTATCAAACCAAAAATTATCTGTATTCCTCCAAGCACAAGTGATAGGTTAAACAAAATCTGATTAATATCAGTGCCCTTTTCTTTAAACATTACAGCAAGGTCTCTATATATTGGCAGATTTGTATCATAAAGAGGTATTCCAAAGAAAGTACCACCTATTAAACCGAATAGGATTGTTGATAAACCAAGATAAAATACTAAGCTCATAACCTGCTTCATCTCTTTCTTCACTTTTCCCTTAGCTACCAAAGCACCTATAGCCAGAATCAACCCGTATCCAACATCCCCAAGGCAGAAGCCAAAGAACAGCATATAAAATGGCGCAAAGAAAGGAGTAAGGTCAAGTTCATCATACTTTGGCAATGAATAAAGCTCTCCTAATACTTCAAATTTGCGAGCAAACTTTTGGTTTTTAAGTAGGATAGGAGCATTTTCTACTTTATCTGGTTTCTCCGAAATGAAAAGAATCTTATTATTTTCCATAAAGGTATTCAGCTCTTCACTTCTATGTTCAGGCGCCCAGCCCTCCAACATCATTATTTTATCTTCTGCTTCCTTCTGAGTGTTTTCAATAACCTTTTTGTAATCAGTTATCTCAATAACAGAAAGAAAATGCTTTTCTATTGCATCAATACTTTCTGCAGCATGTTTGTCAAGCTTTTTGTTTATCTCTTCAAGGCTGTTTTCTAAATTTTGCTGATGCATAACTAGTTCAGCAACAGAATGCTCCGGAGCTCTCATCTCCTCAGCATCAATCTCAATTTCTTCTCCTTCTTTATGGAATAAAACGAAGTATGTTAAACCCGACTGTTGATTTATTACCTGAATAGGATATTTCTGCTCCCACTCAGCATCAAATTTTCTTATAGAAACAGTGAAAAACTTGATGAATACACCATTATCCTTAAGATTATTAATTGTTTCGTTATTGAAATTTCCCCAAGGCTGAATGTGTTGTATCTCTTTTTTTAGGATGCTAAGCTGCTGTTGCTTTTGTTCGATATCAAGCAGTAATGACTGAACTTCTTCGAATGCTTTTTCTCCGTCAATTCCGTCTGTTTTAACAGTACTAATCTCTCTTTTCTGAAGCTCTTTGATAATACTGTTTATTTGCCTTATCTGATCATACTTGTCTCTGATTTCATCAGAAACATCTTTTTGTTTTTCACTTACATGAACAACGCCAAGGTCTCGCAGATCATTTAAAAATGATTCGTATTCCTTATGGTAAACCAGGAAGGAATATTTTAGCATAGGAACTATCATAAGCTTTCCTCCAATTTTGCTTCCATTGCCTGGATTTTACTTTTAACTATTTTTTGAGATGATTTAGAAAGATTCTCTTCATCTTCCATAAATCTCTTTATCTTTCTGATTGCATCCTGAAAGCCCGGAATCTGAACTTTTTCATAAAGGTTTACCTTTTGAGTAGTTTTTCTTCTGGCGTGATCCAGCAAAGTCATTTTTTGATGAAACACTTCACGTTCAATGGCAATAGTAGCTAGTTCTTTTATAATGCTTATACCATCAAGAAACCAACCGGGTTTGTTGAAAAGGCTAAATTCCTTTATTGAGAACTTTACTTCTTCAAGAATTGGAGTTTTAACACCTGCAATTTTCTTAATAGTTAGATCAACATCTTCAACAGATACCAAATCATTATCAAATTCTCCCCAAAGTTCAACAGCTTTTTGATATTCTTTTAGCTTTTGCTCAAGCTTACCATCTAATTCTTCTGCTTGTGTTTTTGCTTTCTTGACTTCAATTCTCAAAGCAGACTCTTTATTCTTTAGAGTAGGCAAAGCCCTTTCACGCATCTTCAACTGTTTGTTGAGTTGCTGTAAAGCTGTTTTGTTATATTGAAATTTGATAGCCATTTATTTCTTGTTCCAGTATTTTTCAACAAATTCATTTTTCAAACCTACCTCTGCAACAGAGAAATATTCTCTAAACAAATCATAGGCTGTTTCAAGCATTGTGTCAATTTCAATATTAACATCAATAGCAAGAAGTTTTTCAGAATATGCTTTTGCGAAATCAAGTGTTCTTTCGTCATAATCTGAAAGGTCAAAACCGTTTTCAAGTTTTGTTTTAGCATTTGCAGCATCAGCATATAATCTAATAGCTGCGTTCATCACCTGAGGATGATCCTCACGAGTTTTCTTGCCAATTACAAGCTGTTTTAGTCTCGATAAACTTCTGAACGGGTCAACGATAACTTTACCAATATCTGAATCTTTTCTTAAGAAAAGCTGACCTTCAGTAATATAACCGGTATTATCAGGAATAGCATGAGTAATATCGCCACTGGAAAGAGTTGTAACTGCAATAATGGTAATTGAACCCCCATCCGGAAACTGAACTGCTTTTTCATAAAGACGCGCAAGGTCAGAATAAAGCGAACCCGGCATACTGTCTTTCGAAGGAATCTGGTCCATACGGTTTGATACAATACTTAAGGCATCTGCGTATAGAGTTAAGTCAGTTAAAAGAACAAGCACTTTTTCATTTTTCTTAACTGCAAAATATTCAGCAGCAGTAAGAGCCATGTCAGGAATAAGAAGCCTTTCAACGGGAGGGTCTTCTGTAGTATTGATAAACCCAACTATTCTATCGAGAGCACCTGCATTATCAAAAACTTGTCTGAAGAACAGATAATCGTCATTTGTTAAACCAACTCCACCAAGAATAATTTTATCGGCTTTTGCTCTAAGAGCAACCATCGCCATAACCTGGTTAAATGGCTGGTCGGGGTCTGCAAAAAACGGAATCTTTTGTCCTGTAACAAGAGTGTTGTTAAGGTCAATACCAGCAATACCTGTAGCAATAAGCTCAGAAGGTTGTTTTCTTCTAACAGGGTTAACGCTGGGGCCTCCAATTTCTCTTTCTTCTCCCATTATTTCGCCACCTTCCATCGGTAAGCCGTAGGAGTTGAAAAATCTTCCTGCAAGGTCATCACTTACTTTAAGAGATGGAGCTTTGCCTGAAAAAATAACCTCAGCATTTGTTGCGATACCTTCTGTTCCGGCAAACACCTGAAGAGTAACAATGTCGTCCATAATCTTCACAACCTGAGCCAAACGCCCGTCAACAATTGCAAGTTCTTCGTTGCCTATTCCCTGAGCTTTCAGAGATACAGTTGCTTTTGTAAGCTGGAATAATTTAGTATATATTCTTTGAAAAGCCTTTGTTTCCTTTTCCATTATGCAGCCTCCCTTTCTTGAATTATTTGTTCTAGTTCTTTTTCAAATTTCTTAAAACCTTCAGATTGGAATTCCTGATAGTTCATCTGTCTGAGGTTGTTGATTATCCTTTTGAAATATTGACCAATAGCTTCGAATGAATCAAAGTTGTAATTTTTCTCGCACAGGCTTATAACTTTCTTAAGCATATAGTTTTGACGTTCAAACGATGTTGAGGCATCGATTTTATCAAAAGCGTCCTGCTGTAGAATTACGAAGTCAACGATTTCTGATTTCCAATATGTAAGATGGTAAGCTAAAGGTACACCATCATCACCTAAAATATTAATCTGTTCGTATGCTTCTTTTCCCCTAAGTAAAGTATTCTTTGCATACAGCACATTTGTAACCCATTGTTTATCAACATTTTCCTCAAAGTAATTGATGATTTCAGGATATTCTAAATATTTAGAATAACTATCAATTGCATCAATAGCAGGGTATCTTTTGCTGTCTGCTCTTTGCTGCGATAATGCATAAAAACATCTTGCTGCTTTTTTAGTACTTTCAGTAACAGGCTCTTTAAGGTTACCACCGGCCGGAGAAACTGTTCCGATAAATGTGATAGAGCCGCTATTTCCGTTATTCAGATATGTAAATCCAGCTCTTGAGTAGAAGTTAGATATGATAGCAGGAAGATCCATAGGGAATCCATCAGGCCCCGGAAGCTCTTCCATACGGTTCGACATTTCACGAAGTGCTTGCGCCCAACGAGAAGTTGAGTCGGCAAGTAAAAGAACTTTAAGACCCATGCTACGATAATATTCTGCTAATGTCATGGCAGTATAAACCGAAGCTTCACGGGCAGCAACAGGCATGTTAGAAGTGTTTGCAATAATGGTGGTGCGTTCCATAAGTTTACGACCTGAACGAGGGTCTTCAAGCTCAGGGAACTCTGTAAATATTTCCACAACTTCGTTTGCTCTTTCACCACAAGCAGCAACAATTACCAGGTCGGCTTCAGCATATTTTGATAATGCATGTTGCAATACAGTTTTTCCTGAACCGAAAGGTCCGGGAATAAAACCCGTGCCGCCTTCTGCCATAGGGTTAAGAGTATCAATAACTCTTACACCTGTTTCAAGAATTTTGAAAGGTCTTGGTTTTTCTTTATAAGCTTTAATAGGAACTTTAACCGGCCACTTCTGAGTCATGGTTATGTTATGATCTTTGCCATCCTTGTCTGTTACAACAGCAATTATATCATTAATAGTGTATTCACCTTCTTTAACCAGACTCTTAATGGTATATTCTTCCTTCATTTTGAAAGGAATCATAATTTTATGAGAGATCCAGTTTTCAATAACTTCCCCAAGCCAATCACCGGCTTGAACTTTATCTCCTTGTTTTGCAAGTGGTTTAAAGCTGTACTTTTTGTCCTTGTCAAGAGCTTCAGTATATTCACCACGCTTAAGAAAAACGCCTTCCATCTTATCAAGGTCGTTTTGCAAGCCGTCGAAGTTTTTTGAAAGAATACCAGGGCCTAGTGTTACCTCAAGCATGTGCCCCATAAATTCAACTTCAGCTCCAACTTTTAAACATCTGGTGCTTTCAAAAACCTGTACATAAACTTTTTTGCCCAAAATCTTAATTACCTCTGCCATAAGGCGGGTACCTTCATGATTGATATAGCAAATTTCGTTTTGTGCTACTGTGTCTTCTGTTTCAACCACAACAAGGTTTGCAATAATTCCGGTTACCTTACCAATTGTGTTCATATATGATTATTTTTCAGTAAATGTTTCAGGTAATTTATAACTTTTGCGCAATTCATCAAGAAGCTTTTTGAATAGTTCTTTACCGTGCTCTTTATCTATTGCCAACCAACGTTCAACTATTCCTAGCTTTATTATGAATGCAAGTATTTTTTCAATTGTAAAATATTCAAAGAATGTAACATCTTCAAGATAGTTCCATTTAAGTTCATCAACAAACATTTCCCTTTCCTGAATGTCATCATCTTTAGAGATGCTAGACAGTTCTTCGATGTAATCTAATTCACTACCTAACCCGAAGTCTCTTGCATTACTCTTTCTGATAATATTTGAAATTTCAGTTGACCCAACAATTAGGTGCTCATATTTGATATTATGCTTTCTACCCATGGATGCAGTCACAATGTTTCTTACATTCATATCGAACTCAAACCAATTACGAAGAAATTCATTATTATGACTCAACATCTCGTCATAAAACAGAGTAGCCAGTTCATCTTCAACCGCCATATCTGCATAAATTCTTTCACCACTTTTTGTTGAGGCGATAAATTTTGACATGTAGTCAGGAAGATCGGTAGTTTCTTTAATTTGTTCTTCGAGATAAGATATTTCTAAATTGCCTTTCTCGTCAAAATCTTTACCGGATTTTGTTAAAAGATTTAGGATGTTTTTGTTGTCAAAAGGCAAAAATAGTTTTTCAATCAGCTTGTAATCGTCTGGGTGAACTTCGGTTTTGAGCTCATTTTTAAACTCAAGTTGCCCGAATGTAAGCTTATGGGTTTCTATGCTTATATCCTGAAGTCCTGCAACGAGACAATAATAATTCCTTTTAACCTGCATCAGTTTGTTTTTTTCGGACTATTGATTATTTGCTTGCGTAAAGGATTTCAATTAATCGTGGACGCAAATATGCTTTGAAAAAGTTTTCAAAATCATCTTCGCTGAAAGAAACCATATAACCACCTTCTTTTGGACCAATTTTAAAACCACCTTTTACAGCTTCGCTGAATTTAATTTCAAGGCCTTTGTCAAGAAGTTCTTTGGATTTTTTCTGGAAGAATGCCTCGAATTCTTTCTTTTTATCTTCAGGTAATAAAACTGACAGGCTAACCGCATCGTTACCTTTAGGATTCCAATTTTTTACTATAGTTTCTATAATTTGCTGCGTAAATTCAACATCTTTGAAAGCCCCTTTAATTTCCGGATTAACAGCTTTGTATTCTATTAATGCAACAATTTTTTGTTTAACATCTGAGATGACCTGACGTGAAGCAAGTTGAAGCTCATTAAGGCTGTTCTTTTTTAAGTCATCAGCATCTTTTTCAGCATCTTTAATAATCTTTTCAGCTTCTTTTTTAGCCTTTTCAATCATTTCATCAGCCTGCTTCTTTGCCTCTGCTTCAATTTTTTTTGCCTCTTCATTTGCTTTTTCAACTCCCTCAGAATAGATTTTTTCGGTAAGTTCCTGAAGTTTCGTTTGCATAATATGGTGTTTTATAAAGATTTAATATCTAAAATTCTATATGCATTTTTGGATGTGCGAAAGTATTAATTTTTTTTTGAAAATGTGTTTAAAAATATTTTAGATTTTTATTTTTTTATTGACTTATATAAAAACCTCGTTTAGCACTTTTTCAATCCTATCCCAATCTTTCTCTGTCATATTAGTTCCGGATGGCAAACAAAGTCCTATCTCAAATAATTTCTCTGATGTGCCATCGCCGAAAAATGGATATTTCTCAAATACCGGTTGCATGTGCATTGGTTTCCATAAAGGCCTTGATTCTATATTTTCAGATTCAAATGCTAATCTAAGAGTATCTCTTGTTATACCTTTATTCTTCTTTGGATTTATTAGTACAGTTGTAAGCCATCTGTTGCAAAATGATCCTTTTGGTTCTTCAAGCATTTCAACATTGTAACCTAATGCTTTTTTACTTTCGAATAAATCCTGGTAGCGTTCAAAGTTCTTTCTTCTTTCAGCAATTCTTTTTTTAAGAACTTTCATTTGTCCCAGTCCAATTCCGGCAAGCACATTACTCATTCTATAGTTATAACCAATTTGAGAATGTTGATAATGTGGTGCTTCATCTCTTGCTTGAGTGGCAAGAAAACGGGCTTTTTTTATCATTTCTCCATCGTCAGAAAGAAGAGCGCCACCACCGCTTGTGGTGATAATTTTATTTCCATTGAATGATAATATTCCAAATTTCCCGAAGCTTCCTGTTTGCTTTTCATCAATTGATGAGCCGAGAGATTCGGCAGCGTCTTCAATTACCGGAATGTCATATTTTTCTGCTATAGCCATAATTTTGTCAATTTTGGCAGGCATTCCATATAGATGAACCGGTATAATTGCTTTGGGTTTCTTTGGATTTTTTTTGTCAGACAAGCAATGCTTTATTGCTTTTTCTAGTTGTTTAGGGCACATATTCCATGTTTCCTTTTCTGAATCAACAAATACAGGTGTTGCCCCTTGGTATGTGATTGGGTTTGCGGTTGCGGAAAATGTAAAGCTCTGGCAAATAACATAGTCTTTCGGTTTTACATCAAGAAGTATTAACGCAAGATGTATAGCAGAAGTTCCTGAACTTAAAACTGCAGCATGTGCCGCACCGGTATATTTGCTAAGCTCTTTTTCAAATGCAGAAACATGAGGTCCTAAAGGTGCAATCCAGTTAGTGTCGAATGCACTTTTTATGTAGTCTTGTTCTTTTCCGCCCATATGCGGTGATGAAAGATAGATCTTCTTCTTCATTTTCTAACTTTAAAATAATTTTCTTCCATAAAAGGTTTTCTAGTCAAGGTGTGCAAAATCAACTTAACATCCATCCAAAAACTATGGTATTTGTAATATAATAGGTTTATTCGTACTTTATCCGGATAAATAACCTCATCATTATACTTTACAGGGTCGTCAACTTTTGCAAGAATTTCCTCTTCATTAATATACTTAATTGTTGCAGGGCCTGTAATTCCCGGGCGCAATTTTAGAATATTTCTATCATCTCCCTTAAGCTCATTCGCATAGCCCGGCACATCAGGCCTTGGGCCTACAAAACTCATATCTCCAATTAAAACATTCCACAACTCCGGAAGTTCATCAAGTTTGTATTTTCTTAAGGTTGCTCCCAAAATTGTGATTCTCGACTCTCCTGCTACAGAAACACTGCTACCACTGTGCCCTACAGTCATAGTGCGGAATTTTATCATAGTAAATAACTTCCCATTTTTCCCGACTCTCTTTTGCCTAAAAAAAACCGGACCTCCAGGCATTTTAAAAAGTATCAGGAAATAAACGACAATTATTATCGGCAAAAACACCAAAAGTCCTATTAATCCGAAAAATCTGTCAAAAAGAAATTTTATCATGTGATATAAAAGTATGGGCAAAGATAAAACTATTATCATTTGTTAAAAGCAAATAATCTAATGACTGTTTTGTTCCACACAAAAACCGCAAAGTTAAAAACACGCAAAAACCGCAAAGACAGTGATTAATAACTTTGCGTACTTTTGCTATTGACTTTTGCGTACTTCGCGTGGAACATTTTTTATAGAAATTAAATTATGAAATACCCCAATTGTGCAAATATTGTGGTTATTCACTGTTGATAATTATAATAAAATCAGGTAATTTTGTTAAAAATTCATCTGCAATATGAATATTCTGATAGTCTCAGCTACCACATTGGAAATTAAGCCATTATTACAACATTTAAAGTTCATTTCCAGAGTCAGTTCTGGAATTAATCGTTATAATTATAAAAATATGCAGATCGATATTCTTACAACCGGAGTAGGAATGGTGCCTACAGCTTTTCTTATGGGAAAAGCTTTGCAGGGTTGTCAGTATGATGCTGCATTCAATTTTGGAATTGCCGGATCTTTCACTACAGAATTAGAAATTGGAACTGTGGTGTCAATAGATCACGATCAGTTTCCCGAATTAGGTGCTGAAAACGGTGAGTATTTTCTATCATTGATAGACCTGAAATTATTGGAGGAAAATGCGTTTCCATTCAAAAATGGAGAATTGTATAACGAAAATCCTATTAAATCAAAAATTATTGACACCCTTACTAAGGCCAGAGGAATAACAGTAAACAGAGTACACGGCAATAATCAAAGTATTCAGAAAATTCGAGAACGTTGCAACCCCGACACAGAAAGCATGGAAGGTGCTGCATTTCTTTATGCTTGTATGATTGAAGGTGTGCCCTGCACTCAGATTAGAGCAATTTCAAATTTTGTAGAGCACAGAAACAAAGATAATTGGAACATTCCTTTGGCTATTGAAAACCTAAATAAAACTATACTGGAGATTTTAAATGAATCCTGAAAAAACCTTCTCTCTTGCATTTTCTCCCTGCCCTAATGATACATTCCTGTTTCATGCAATGCTGCACGGACTTATTGACACTAAAGGCTATAAGTTTGAATATGACTTTCTGGATATTGAAGAGCTGAATAAAAATGCCTTTCTTGAAAAGTATGATATAACGAAAATATCTTTTAGCGCATTAGGAAAATTACTTGACAAATACTCTCTGCTCAAGTCAGGCGCAGCATTAGGACGAAATTGCGGACCTCTTTTAGTTTGCAAAACGCCTGAATTGCCAAAAGTACCTAAAGACCTTAAAATTGCTATTCCCGGAGCAAACACCACTGCAAATATGTTGCTTACTATGATGTGGCCCGAAGCAGTAAACAAAAACTCAGTTTTGTTTTCAGAGATTGAAGATGAGGTTGCAAAAGGTAATTTCGATGCCGGACTTATAATACACGAAAATAGGTTTACATACAAGCTAAAAGGGTTGCATAAAATTGTTGATCTGGGCGAATGGTGGGAACAAACCACTAACTTACCAATTCCACTAGGAGCAATAGCAATAAAGAAATCTTTTAATGAAAACACAAAATCAGACATTGAAGAAGTTATTAGAAAAAGCATAGAATATGCTTTTCAAAATCCTGATTCATGCATGGATTTCGTAATGAAACATGCCGCCGCCATGAATAAAGATGTGGCACTTCAACATATTAAACTCTATGTAAATGATTATTCCCTGAACTTAAGCAACGATGGTGAAAAAGCCGTTGAAACTTTCTTCCAAAAAATACAATCCTTAAAGCCCTAGCTAATTTTATAACTTCCCACTACCCACTTTCGACTTTCGACTACCGACTCTCGACTACCGACCAATCTCCTTAACAACAAACTCCTCAAGCTGAGGGAAAAAGCACTTAAACTCCTGAAGAAAAAGGTCGTAGTTTTCTCTTAGATCATAAACCGCATTCTCCATTCCGGATTCGAAAGTGGTGCGTTTTGCCATGCCTGCTAAGCGTTTCTGAAGACTGCCGAGTTCGGCATAATTTACAAGCCAATTTGATGCAATCATAAATGGCAGTATCTTTTTAGCTCTTGGAGGCAGTATTATATAATTTTTAAGTAGGATGTCGTAAGCGTTTTTTACAAAATCATTAATGTCTTCATCGCTATAATCCTGCCAATATTTAGCCAAAAAATGATCATAAAACATATCTACCAAAACTCCTGAGTAATGCCGATATTTCTCTGCAAGCCTTTTTTTGCTTTTTAAAAAAACATCATGAGTATCTGTAAAATGATCTATTTTTCTGTGTAGTAGAATACCGCGGATTATCTCAGGACTAAAGGCCTCAATTTGCCTTCCTTTTACCATGTCGGCAATGAAATTTCCAAGAACAAGGTTCTCGTCATCATGAGATAAATATATGTGAGCCAGAAAATTCATCGGAATCGTTTTCAGAAATAACGCCTCAAAGGTAATAAAAGAATTGGGAAAAGCATAGGGTAGGTGAGCGGAGATAATGTGGTAGAGACGCGCCAAAAGGCGCGTCTCTACAATTACATATCAATGCGGTCCAAGTAGAGACGTGCCTGCAGGCACGTCTCTACGGGCACGTCTCTACAGGCTTGTTTTCTTCTACCCCTTCAAAAAAAAACAAAAATTAACTATTTCCGTTGAAATATTTTCCCCTAATCAAACTAATTTTTTTAGTTTTGTAAGCGTTCAAAATCAATAAATAAATCCATAAAAATCCAGTAAATATGCAGAAATTACTTTTGCTTGGAGATGAGGCTATTGCTCAGGGTGCAATCGATGCCGGCATTTCCGGAATATATGCTTACCCGGGCACTCCATCAACCGAAATTACCGAATATGTTCATGCTTCAAAGGAAGCCAAACAAAAAGGGATAGTGGCAAGTTGGACTGCCAATGAGAAAACCTCAGCTGAAGCTGCTCTTGGTATGAGTTATGCCGGCAAACGCGCAATGGTGTGTATGAAGCACGTAGGATTAAATGTTGCTGCCGACCCTTTTATCAACTCTTCTGTTACAGGTGCAAACGGCGGTTTAATTTTTGTTGTTGCCGACGACCCCTCTATGCACTCTTCACAAAATGAGCAGGATTCTAGGTTTTTCGGAAAGTTTGCAATGATACCTATTCTTGAGCCTTCAAACCAACAAGAAGCTTATGATATGGTACATTATGGATTCGACCTTTCTGAAAAGTTCAAAATACCTGTAATGCTTAGAATTACAACTCGTCTCGCTCACTCAAGATCTGGAGTTGTTCGCAAGCCTTCAAGAGAACAAAATCAAAATAAACTTCCGGAAAATCTTAGGCAGTTTGTTCTTCTTCCTGCTATTGCCAGAAAACAATATAAAGACCTTCTTAATAATCAACCCGCATTTGAGAAAGATAGTCACAACTCAGGTTACAACAAGTATATTGACGGTAAAGATAAAAGCATGGGTATAATCGCTTGCGGTTTGGCCTATAACTATTTAATGGAAAATTATCCGGATAGAGTTGTGCCTTACCCTGTGCTTAAACTGTCTCAATACCCAACGCCAACTGAGCTAATCAGAAAGATTTACAATGAATGTGACAAAATTCTTGTATTGGAAGATGGATATCCTATTGTCGAAGAATTACTAAAAGGTGCTCTATCTCTTGGAAAAGAAATAAAAGGTCGTCTTGATGGAAGCGTACCAAGGGATGGAGAACTTAATCCAACCATTGTTGCTAAAGCTCTTGGAATGAAAGTTCCTGATGTTAAGCCAATTCCTGAACTTGTTGCCGGTCGCCCGCCATCACTTTGCAAAGGATGTCCTCACATTGATAGCTTTGTTGCGCTTAACGAAGCTCTTGAAAAGTGGGCAAAAGGAAGAGTTTTCTCTGATATTGGTTGCTATACCCTTAGCGCTTTACCACCTTACGAATCTATCAATACTTGTGTTGACATGGGCGCATCAATCACAATGGCTAAAGGTGCTGCCGATGCGGGCATGTTTCCTGCGGTTGCTGTAATTGGCGATAGTACTTTTACTCACTCTGGTATTACCGGTCTTCTTGATGCCGTAAATGATAAGTCTAATATTACTGTTATAATACTTGATAATGCAACAACAGGTATGACTGGAGGACAACCTTCTGCAGCTCTCGACAAAATTGAAGCAATTTGTAAAGGCGTTGGTGTTGAGGAAGATCATATCAGGGTATTGAAACCTCTTAAAAAACATCATGAAGAAAATCTTGCTATCATGAAGGAAGAGCTAGAATATAATGGTGTTTCTGTGATCATTCCTCGCAGGGAGTGTATTCAGACTCTCAATAAAAGGATGAGAGAAAAATTCAAGGAAAAAGCAAAAAATTAATCGAAAAAACATAGTAAAATGAAGAAAGATATAATTCTAGCAGGAGTAGGTGGTCAAGGTATATTGTCAATAGCAGCAATTATTGGATATGCTGCACTTGAAGACGGTCTGCATTTGAAACAAGCCGAAGTTCACGGTATGAGCCAGCGTGGGGGAGATGTTCAGTCTCATCTTAGAATTTCCGACAAGGAAATCGCATCCGACCTTATTGCTTATAGTTCGGCCGATATGATTATTTCTGTTGAACCAATGGAGTCTTTAAGATATCTGCCATTTTTAAAGCATGATGGATGGATTATTACCAACACAAAGCCTTTCATCAATATAGTAAATTATCCTGATGAAGCTAAGGTTTTGGCTGAGATAAAAAAACAACCTCATAATGTTGCAATTGACGCTGAAACAATTGCGTCAGACCTTGGCTCTGCAAAAGCTGCAAATATGGTTATTCTTGGTGCTGCATCTCCTTACCTTGATATTGATTTTGAAAAACTTAAAAATGCCATTAAAGCAATTTTCGGCAAAAAAGGACAGGATGTAGTTGATCTTAACATTAATGCTTTAGAATCAGGAAGAAAATTTGCACAGCAAAGCAAACAATAATGTTTTTAGGTAGTTTATATAGTTGACAGTTTTCTTATTGCTTTATAAAAATTTACATTATATGATAACTAACAATTTTTTGTCCCGTCATAATGGTATTCAGGAAGAAGATGTTGATAAAATGCTGAAAATCATTGGAGTAAAATCTATAGATGAGTTAATTGATAAAACTATTCCCTCATCAATCAGGCTTAAAAAAGATATGAATTTGCCTGATGGTCTTAATGAAAATGAACTTATTTGTCACTTGCGCACTCTTGGTAAGAAAAACAGACTTTATAAAAGCTTCATTGGAATGGGCTATTATAACACTATTCTTCCGGGTGTAATTCAACGAAATATTTTGGAAAACCCAGGCTGGTACACAGCCTACACTCCCTATCAGGCTGAGATATCTCAGGGCAGACTAGAAGCTCTTTTGAATTATCAAACAATGATAACAGATCTTACGGGATTAGAAATTGCTAATGCTTCTTTATTGGATGAAGGTTCTGCTGCTGCTGAGGCTATGATTATGTTTTTTAATTCTAGATCTAGGGATGCTGTTAAAAACAATGTTGTAAAGTTTTTTGTTTCAGATAGAATATTTCCTCAAACAATAGCTGTTCTGGTTAATAGGGCTGCTCCTCTAGGAATAGAGCTTGTTATTGGTGATAATACTGCTTGCCCAATTGATAATTCTTTCTTTGGTGCAATTATTCAGTATCCTGATGATAAAGGATATGTTTGTGATTATTATGAATTCACAAGGAAGTTGCACGAACACGGAGTGAAAGTTATTGTTGCTGCAGATTTGTTAAGCCTTACATTGCTCACGCCTCCGGGAGAATGGGGTGCTGATGTTGTAGTTGGGTCTGCTCAAAGATTTGGTGTTCCTATGGGATACGGTGGTCCGCACGCAGGATTTTTCGCAACTAAAGATGAATTCAAAAGACAGGTGCCGGGAAGAATTATTGGTGTTTCTATAGACAGAAATGGAAATAGAGCTTTAAGAATGGCGCTTCAAACACGCGAACAGCATATCAAACGCGAAAAAGCTACTTCCAATATTTGTACTGCTCAGGCTCTTTTAGCTATAATGGCCGGAATGTACGCTGCTTATCACGGACCGAAAGGGTTAAAGAAAATTTCTAAACATATCAATTGCCTTGCTTCTTGTTTGTCAACCGACATTGAAAAGCTGGGCTATAAGCAACTTAACAAAAACTTCTTCGATACTTTGCATATAGAGCTTCCGCAAAACGTCTTTGCTGAGAATATCAGACAAATGGCAGAGGCTGAAAATATGAACTTCCGTTATATTGACGAAAAACATATCGGTATTAGTATTGATGAATTAACAACAGGTTCAGATATTAATAATATTCTTTCAATTTTTGCAAAAGCTAATTCTAAAGAATATAATAAATGCAGTTGTAAAATTTCCGAATGTGAAAGTATTTCTTCCATTCCTCAAAATCTTCTTAGAAAGTCAGAATATCTTAAGCATGAAGTTTTCAATACTTATCATTCTGAAACAGATATGATGAGATATATGAAGAAGCTTGAAAATAAAGACCTTGCATTGAACCGCACTATGATTCCTCTAGGTTCTTGTACTATGAAACTTAATGCTGCATCTGAAATGTTTGCCCTAAGCTGGCCGGAATTTGGAAATATTCATCCATTTGTTCCTGATTTTCAAGCCGAAGGTTATCTGGAGCTAATCAGAGGATTGGAAAAAGACCTTTGCGAAATCACCGGTTTTGCAGGCATCTCTTTTATGCCAAACTCCGGTGCTACAGGAGAATATGCCGGACTTATGGTTATCAGTGCATACCATGCAAGCAGAGGCGACGTACATAGAGATGTTGCTCTGATTCCTTCATCTGCTCATGGTACTAACCCAGCTAGCGCTGTTATGGCCGGTATGAAGGTTGTTGTTGTGAAGTGTGATGAAAATGGAAATATTGATGTTGAAGATTTAAGGGCAAAAGCAATTGAGCACAAAGATCATTTGGCTGCTGTAATGGTAACTTATCCTTCTACTCACGGCGTTTTTGAAGAAGAAATTCTTGAAATAACCAAGATTATTCATGATAACGGCGGACAGGTTTATATGGATGGAGCTAACATGAATGCCCAAGTTGGTCTTACTAATCCTGCTATTTGCGGAGCTGATGTTTGCCATCTTAACCTTCATAAAACATTTGCAATACCTCACGGTGGTGGAGGCCCCGGCGTTGGACCAATAGGTGTTGCCGAGCATCTTGTTAAGTTTCTCCCTGGTCATCCTATGCATAAAACCGGCGGTGAAACCGGAATTGCACCGGTTGCCAGCGCACCTTATGGAAGTGCTTTTGTTCTTACTATTTCTTATGCTTACATTAAGCTGATGGGTGGAAAAGCTCTTAGAGACGCTACTAAAGTTGCCATTTTAAGTGCAAACTACTTGAAAGCTGCCTTAAAAGATCATTATAAAATTCTTTACACAGGTAAAAATGGTAACGTTGCTCACGAAATGATACTTGATTGCAACCCGTTTAAACGTGCAGTAGAGATTGATGCTATTGATGTGGCTAAGCGTCTTATGGACTATGGTTTCCACGCACCAACCGTGGCCTTCCCTGTTGTAGGAACTTTAATGGTTGAACCAACGGAAAGTGAGCCTTTGAAAGAACTCGACCGTTTTATTAATGCCATGATTTCTATTAGAAAGGAAATTCAGGCTATTGAAGATGGCAAAGCTGATAAGGTAAATAACGTTCTTAAAAATGCTCCTCATACTGCAAAAATGGTTGCTGGTAACGAATGGAACTTCCCGTATTCAAGAGAAGAAGCTGCATTCCCTGCATCATGGTCTGAGGAAATGAAGTATTTCCCATCTGTAACTCGTATCGATGATGCATATGGGGATAGAAACCTTGTTTGTACATGTGAGCCTATTGAAAGCTATGTGCAATAATAGACGATATTAATGGATACAAAAAAACCGGCTTACAATAATAAGCCGGTTTTTTTATTTGTGTAATGTTTAATGCTGCATGTGCATAAACCTTTTGATTTTTTTCGTTGGAGTTTTTTCGAATGGAGTTTGTTGCTCAACAATCATATTAATTCTAGAAAACTTATTTATGCTGGAGTTTACTCTTTGATGTATTTCTTTAAGCTTTTCATTAACAACATCCTGCATATGGTCTTTCCAATTATGAGCAGATTCTTTCAAATGCTGATATCTGTGTTCAATTTCTTCGTAGTTAAGATGCACTTTTGCAACCAATTTCCCTTTGAGCTCAAACACTAATGATTCGAGAACTCCGCTTTGATTATTAATAACAGCCTCAATATCTTCAGGATATATATTTTCACCGCTCGGGCCAATTATCATATTTTTCAGTCGGCCTCTGATATATAAGTACCCATCTTCGTCAAACGCTCCTAAGTCGCCTGTTTTAAACCAACCATCTTCTGTGAATACTTCACGAGTTTTTTCGGGTTCTTTATAATAACCTTTCATTACATTTGGCCCTTTTGCAACAATTTCACCTTCTCCTGTATTTGGGTCTGGATCTAGAATTTTCATTTCTTGTCCTGGAATGTTGAATCCTGTTGATTGCAGTTTAGTAATAGAAGGAGCACATCCTGCAAGTAATGGCGATGTTTCTGTAAGTCCATAGCCAATAGCATATGGGAACTTAGCATCTCTCAAAAACTGTTCAACTTCAGCGTCAAGTTTTGCGCCACCAATACCAAAAAAATGAAGATTTCCGCCAAATGCCTTATAAATCTTTTTACCGGCAAGTTTATGGAAAAACTTTTTGAAAAATCTTACTTTGCCTAAAGTTCTTAGTACAGGACTTTTAGTGAGCTTTGGTAACACTTGCACTTTATATACTTTCTCTATGATTAGAGGCACCGTTAGCATCATTGTTGGCTTTAATGCTGCCATTGCCGGTAATAAAACCGAAGCTGTTGGCGGCTTATCAAGATAATAAACTGAAGCTCCTGTCATCATTGGAATAATTAATCCAATTGTACATTCATATGTATGTGACAATGGCAATACTGAAAGCATTCTATCTGTTTCAGTAACTTTTTGAATATGCATGATAGTATTTACGGCATTTGAAACGATATTCAAATGGCTTAGCATAACACCTTTGGGGTTACCTGTTGTACCAGATGTGTATAAAATTGCAGCAAGGTCATTTTCTTCGGGAACAGATAGTTCTATTCCTTCGAAACCTTTATTATCTTCAGTCGAAAGTTCAGCTTTCCCCTCAATATTTAATGCATATGTATTAATTTCCTGAAAGGTTTCAAGTATAACTGACACATAAACATTCTCAGGAATATTACCCTTAAGAGTGTCGGTTAATTTATCGGAAACAATTATAGCTTTTGCTTCACTATGCTCTAGAATCTTTTTGATTTCAACACCTGAAAACTCTGTAAGAATAGGTACAATTACAGCACCCATGCCTGTTACACCAAGATATGTGACGCCCCAATTTGGCATATTTGGTCCGAGTAAGGCAACTTTATCGCCTTTTTTTATCCCTTTTTTTGCCAAGAATAAACTTAGATTGTCACTTAGACTTTTAACATCTCTGTAAGTAAGAGGTTTTTGTCCAATATAGGATAAAGCAACATTATCCGAATACAACTTTGCACTGTTATTTAGTAATGCATTGAATGTAAGAACTTTAAGATCTGCCATAAGCGTTTTTTAAATGATGCGCAAAGATAACACATAAACTTTACAATTGTTTATTAAATAAACTTAATGTATAGTTGGGGTATTTTTAGGAGGGTTTGGGTTTTGGGGTTTTAGGTGCAGCGCACCGATATCCTTTGTAGAAACAAAAAACCCCTGAAACGTTAAGCAACAGGGGTTTTGTTTTTATTGATTAGATTCTTACAAAAGATGATAAGAAACTGCCACACCAACGGTTACAACAGAAGCCATTACCATAAGTTTGATAAGAATATTTAAACTTGGGCCTGAAGTATCTTTGAATGGATCACCAACTGTATCACCAATAACGGTTGCTTTGTGATTGTCAGAGCCTTTTCCTCCATAATGACCTTCTTCAACATATTTCTTAGCGTTATCCCAAGCTCCTCCTGCGTTTGCCATAAAGATAGCAAGTGCAAAACCGCTTGAAATTGTTCCAATAAGTAAACCTGCAATACCTGCAACTCCAAATACCAATCCTACAACTACAGGAATTAATAATGCAATTAGAGATGGTGCAAGCATTTCTTTCTGTGCACCTTTAGTTGAAATTTCAACACACTTTGCATAGTCAGGTTCAGCAGTACCTTCCATAATTCCGGGGATAGTTTTAAACTGACGGCGAACTTCGTCAACCATTTTTTGAGCTGCACGTCCTACGGCATTCATTGTCATACCACTAAATAAGAACACAGCCATCACACCTAAGAAAATACCAACAATAACAATTGGGTTCATAAGGTGAATATCATAATGATGAACAAAATCTATAAATTGAGCATCAATAGCAGGTGTTCCGTTTATTAATTCAAGAGGTTTGTCAAGGAATTTAACAAACATCATTCTGATTTCTTCAAAATAAGAAGCTAAAAGAGCTAGTGCTGTTAGGGCAGCGCTACCTATAGCAAAACCTTTACCTGTAGCTGCAGTGGTATTTCCAAGTGCATCAAGAGCATCTGTACGTTTGCGCACTTCCGGTCCTAATTTACTCATTTCAGCATTTCCACCTGCATTATCTGCAATCGGACCATAAGCATCTGTTGCTAATGTAATACCTAATGTTGATAGCATACCAACAGCGGCAATGCCAATTCCGTATAATCCAATGTTTAAATTAGATGCATTGAAAACAAAGTTAGATGCAAATCCAAATGCAAGAGTAATGGCTACAACAATAATTCCAAGTGGAACAGCAGCAGAAATTAACCCAGTTCCAACACCACTGATAATTACAGTAGCAGGACCTGTTGAACTTGAAGCTGCAATTTTTTGTGTTGGTTTATATGCAGAAGCAGTAAAATATTCAGTAGATTGACCAATTCCAATACCTGCAGCAAGTCCAATTACAATAGAACCCCATAGCCCGACAGGTAATCCAAGGAAATGCAATACAAGGTAAGAGGCAATAACAATAAGTACTGCACTTATATTAACACCTAAACCTAATGATTTAAGAAGTTGTTTTTGTGTAGCACCTTCTTTTGTTCTAACCATAAAAACACCAAGAATTGAAAGCATAGTTCCTATTGCGGCAATAACCATAGGAGCAATTACAGCATTAAACTGAAGTGCACTATCTTTCATATATGCAGCAGCACCAAGAAGGGCAGAAGCAAGAATAGAAGCAGCAAATGACTCAAATAAGTCGGCTCCCATACCGGCAACATCACCAACGTTATCACCAACGTTATCAGCAATAGTAGCAGGATTACGTGGGTCATCTTCAGGTATGTTTGCTTCAACTTTTCCAACAAGGTCAGCTCCAACATCAGCAGCTTTAGTATAAATACCACCACCAACACGTGCAAATAAAGCTTGAGTAGATGCACCCATACCGAATGTTAGCATAACTGCGCTGATTGTCATTAGCTTATAACCACCGGCCATTTCAGGAATAAAGTGATCAAGAACTAAAAACCAGATTGAAATGTCAAGAAGAACTAAACCAACAACTACCAAGCCCATAACAGCTCCACTACGGAAAGCTAAACGCAAACCGGCATTTAATGAAGTTCTACAAGCATTAGCTACACGTGCAGAAGCAAAAGTAGCGGCTTTCATCCCAAAGAAACCGGCCAAGCCCGAAAATGCACCACCTGTGATGAATGCGAATGGTACCCATGGATTTTGAATACCTAATCCATAAGCCAAAATTGAAAAAATTATTGTGATAATAACAAACACAATAATTACTACTTTGTACTGCTGACGTAAGTAAGCAGATGCTCCTTTACGTACATGGGCAGCAATCTTTTTCATCGTGTCAGTACCTTCATCGTGTTTCATCATTTGCTTGAAAAATATATAAGCAAATGATAAAGCTAAAACAGCACCGATAGGAACTAACCAAAAAATTAACGGCATATTTACCTCCTTGATTTAATTAAACATTGTTTGTAATTATAATTATTGTTAAATGCGGCGACAAAAATAAATATTTATTTCGTTTAAATCCGATTTGATTTTTGATAATTTTTGCGTGTTTGTTTAAAACTTCCCTTTTCCTTTGCTCCTAAACGGATATATTGCCCAATTGTTTAATAAAAATATTTTTTTGTAGTTATTTTAATGATGAATTTTTGGGAAAATTCAGCTATTTTTGTAATTAGTTAGTAAGAATATTATAATCCTCTGAACTGAATGGAGAATAAAATTAAGCTTGAAATTCTGGGTATTTCCTATAGTCAGTCGCAATCAGGTGCATATGCACTAATTCTTGGAGAAGTAGGCGAAAAACGTCGTCTGCCCATTGTAATTGGTAGTTTTGAAGCACAAGCAATTGCAATTGAGCTCGAAAAAATGAAGCCTAGCAGACCTCTTACTCACGATCTTTTTAAAAGCTTTGCAGAAACATTCAAAATTAATATTTCAGAAGTGATTATTTACAAGTTTAGCGAAGGTATCTTTTTTGCCAAACTGATTTGTAATAATGGAGGGGATGTTATTGAAATTGACTCAAGAACAAGTGATGCTGTTGCTATAGCTGTTAGATTTAAATGCCCTATTTATACCTATGAGTCTATTCTTAATGCGGCCGGCATTATACTTCCCGAAGAGCACAGTAGCGCATCAAATCCTGAAGAGATTGAAGAAGAAAAGAAAGGAAAGTCAACAGAAAGAGATTTTGAACAATACACTTTTAAGGAATTGGAAACAATGTTGATGGCAGCAATTGATGAAGAAGCCTACGAAAAAGCTTCTAAAATTCGAGATGAAATTTCCAGACGTAAAGCTCAAGGCAGCGAATAATCTTATATTATTCTAAAAATTTCCTTTCATTTGTGTTATTCCAAAAAAAAATGATAGGTTTGTAGTTCATTTGCAAATATTCATTCACCACCCTATTCAAAACTTATTGATATGCAACTAAGAGCTCTTAAGATAATTCTTGCACTAGCTGTTATTTCTGTATTTGCAGCATCGTGCTCATCTGAAAAAAAACAAGTTAAATCTGATATTAAAAAAAGATGGATTATTGAGAATGTTATTATCGCAGACTCATTGTTTAAGCCGGAAAGCGAATGTATGCTTACTCTTTTAAACGGCGATGATAATAATTTCAGGGCTTTCTTCTCAGAAATTGGCTATGAAATAAATGGAAAATGGACTTTAAATAAAGATACTCTAACATTATTTCCAAAACCTATTAATGAATCATTGGAAGTTGATTCAATCGTTTATTCAGCCAAACAAGGAATTCCATATATTATATACTACGGCAAAGGAAATGAAGTTGCCAGAGTTAGTCCGGATGGTTTGTCAGCAGCGGAAAAACCATTGTTTTTTGTTGTTGTATCTTTGGAAAACGATAAGCTTATTCTAAAATCAGGTGATGTTGTATATGAATACAAAGAATTTTTAGAAGTGCTTCCATTTAAGGAAAGTTTTGGAGTAAAAAGTATTTTTAGAGGTGTAATAGGATTATTTGTCCTGGTTTTTTTAGCATGGGTGTTTAGCGCAAACAGAAAGGCTGTAAATTGGGGTGTAGTAGCAAAAGGATTATTCATCCAAATTGTTCTTGCAGTTCTGATATTGAAAGTACCTTTTGTTCAGCAATTATTTGAATATGTTAGTAAAGTGTTCCTTTTAGTTTTGAATTTTAGTAGAGAAGGGGCTGAGTTTCTTCTTGGTGGCATGATGGATGTTAATTCTTATGGTTTTATATTTGCATTTCAGGTATTGCCAACAATTATTTTCTTCTCTGCTCTTACTAGTGTATTGTTTTATCTTGGCATAATTCAGAAAATAGTATATGTTCTTGCATGGTTAATGGTAAAAGCAATGAGATTGTCTGGAACAGAAAGTTTATCGGTGGCCGGTAATATTTTTCTCGGTCAAACTGAATCTCCTCTGCTTATTAAGGCATACTTGCCCGATATGAATAAGTCTGAAATAATGCTTGTTATGATAGGCGGTATGGCAACTATTGCAGGTGGAGTGCTAGCTGCTTATATCGCGTTCCTTGGAGGAGACGATCCAGTGCAAAGATTATATTTTGCCCGACACCTTTTGGCTGCTTCAATTATGGCTGCTCCGGGAGCAATAGTTGCTTCAAAAATACTCTTACCTCAAACGGAAGATATAAGCGCTAATGTTACTGTTTCGAAAGATAAGATTGGTAGCAACATTCTTGAAGCTATTGCTAATGGAACTGGCGAAGGGTTGAGGCTTGCTGTTAACGTTGCTGCAATGCTCCTTGTTTTTGTTGCAATGATTGCTCTTGTGAATTATATATTCGGTTTTATTGGCGGTGTAACTCATCTTAACCCTATCATTGCCGACATTACCAGTGGGCAGTATAGCAAACTCAGTCTGCAGTTTATTCTTGGGTATTTATTTGCTCCTCTGGTTTATAGCGTTGGGGTTAGTAGTCAGGATATGACTCTCGTTGGTCAGCTGCTTGGGGAAAAGCTTACTATGAGTGAGTTTATAGCATATATAAGCCTAGCAGACCTTAAGGCTAGCTTCGCTTCTGAGAAATCTATAGTTATGGCCACTTATATGCTTTGTGGATTTGCGAATTTTGCTTCCATTGGTATTCAAATAGGAGGTATAGGCTCTCTTGCTCCAAACCAAAGAACTAGATTGTCGCAGTTTGGAATGAGGGCTCTTGTCGGCGGAACTATTGCATCTCTGTTTTCCGCTACAATCGTGGGAATGCTGTTTTAGTTAATAACTTATCCTTGACTTTCACATTACTAAAATTTACCTTTGGCATTCAATAGCCGGGTAAGTTTTATAATTATGCAACAATATCTTGACCTTATGCGCCATGTTATTAATAATGGCGTAAAAAAAGAAGACAGAACGGGTACGGGCACTATTAGTGTTTTTGGTTATCAGATGAGATTCGACCTTAACAAGGGATTTCCTGCCGTTACTACTAAAAAGCTTCATCTTAAATCAATTATCTACGAACTTCTTTGGTTTTTAAATGGTGATACCAATATTAAATACTTAAAAGATAATGGTGTAAGTATTTGGGATGAATGGGCCGATGAAAATGGAAATTTAGGCCCTGTTTATGGAGCGCAATGGAGAAGCTGGGGAGCCGCCGATAGAAAAATCGACCAGATTTCTGATGTTATTAATCAGATAAGAAACAATCCTGATTCTCGTAGAATAATTGTTAGCGCCTGGAATGTTGCTGAACTAGATAAAATGGCTCTAATGCCATGTCATGTATTGTTTCAATTCTATGTGGCTGATGGCAAATTATCATGTCAGCTTTACCAAAGAAGTGCAGATATTTTTCTAGGAGTACCTTTTAACATAGCTTCTTATTCATTATTAACAATGATGATTGCGCAGGTGTGTGGATTAAAACTCGGAGATTATATTCATACTTTTGGTGATGCTCATTTATATCTAAATCATTTAGATCAGGCTAATCTTCAGCTTTCACGAGAACCAAGGAGTTTGCCGACAATGAAGATAAATCCTGACGTAAAGAATATTTTTGAATTCAAATTTGAGGATTTTGAACTAACAGGGTATGACCCTCATCCGCTTATTAAAGCTCCCGTTGCAATATAGGGCTTAATTGTACATCTATTTTAGGAACACTAAAAATATAAAATATGACTGTTTCAATAATTGCTGCAGTTGCCAATAACGGTGTTATAGGTAATAAAAACAGACTAATATGGCACATGCCTGCCGATTTGAAGTTTTTTAGAAAGACAACATTAGGGCATATAATGATAATGGGTAGAAAAACTTTTGAAAGCATTGGTAAACCTTTGCCAGGAAGAAAGACTATAATTGTTACAAAACAATTGGATTATAAGGTTGAAGGTTGTCAAATCGCACACTCCTACGAAGAGGCATTAAAACTCTCAAAAAACGAGAAGCACGTTTTTGTTGTTGGGGGCGCTCAGATATATGAATATGCCCTAAATCATAAAGCCACTAAGAATTTATATCTTACAAGGATTTTTGCTGCTTTCGATGGAGATACTTTCTTCCCGGAAGTGGATTGCAGTAAATGGGAATTAATGGAAAGAAATGACTTTGAACCTGATAAGGATAATAAATATCCTTTCTCATTTATGATTTATAAAAGAAAGAAAAGACGTTTATTCAATTTTAGATAATCACGTTTTTTGCTTTTGCTTCTTGGCCGCAGGAAACAACACATTGTTTAATATCAATCTGTATCCGGGCGAATTTGGATGCAATTCAAGGTCGGTTTGAGGGTCACCAACATAATGTCTGTAATCTTCAGGGTCGTGTCCTCCATAAAAAGTAAAGGTTCCTTGTCCAAAAGCCCCATGCATATACCTTACCTCATTTTTTGCTTTCGTCTCACCAAGTATAGTAACTGTTGGTTTTACTGTATGAATTCTGAACGCTGTTGTCTGTCCCATAAATCCCTTTAATACAGATTGGTGGTTTTGGGTAAGCATTGTAGGCACTGGATCCCATTTTGCAGAAAATTCAAACAATGTAAAAAAGTCAGTCCTCTGGTCTCTGTCTGTTTTTGGAACATCAATATCAGACTTTGAATATTCATATGGGTTGGTTTCAATTTTGAAATTATGAAATGCGAATGTCTTAGAAAAATCAAGCTTTTGCTGTGCACCTGCTTCAATAGGAGTTCCATCATACACTTCGTGAACTATGTCAACTCCTTCAGCAGCCAAAGCAATATCAATACTCTCCGGTGCAGAGCACATCGCAAATAAATATCCTCCTCCGGCAACAAACTGTTGAATTTTTCTTGCAACTTCAAGTTTTAGATCAGCAACTCTTTTATAACCGAATCTTCTGGCCATTTCCTCTGCTACTCTCACCTCTTCTCTATACCACTGCGTTTCTCTATATGCAAACCAAAACTTACCATATTGACCTGTAAAATCTTCGTGATGAAGATGAAGCCAGTCATAAATTGGTAGAATGTTATTCAAAATCTCAGTATCATAAATAGCATCGTAAGGAATTTCAGCATAAGTAAGTGCAAGTGTAACTGCATCATCCCAGGGAAGAGAATTTGGCGGAGTGTAAACTGCAATTCGAGGTACTTTATGAAGCCTTATTTCAGACATATTTATCTCAGGGTCGTTTACCTGTGTAATTATTGAAGCTGCCTGAACATCCGCTATAACTTGATATGTAACGCCTCTGGCAATAAGTTCTCCTTCGAAAATATTATGATAAGGAAACATAAAACTGCCATCGCGATAGTTAAGCAACCAGCTAACTTCTACTTCGTTTGTTAAAACGAAATATGCAACACCGTAGGCCTTAAGGTGGTTGCTTTGAGTATTATCCATAGGAATAAGAATAAAAGCAGCTCTGGTGTTTAAAGCAAGGATAATAAAGCATATTATTAAAGTCAACTTCTTCATATCATATATAGTTTTCTGCATACAAAGATACTAATTAACAGCGAATTTTTCATCTTATGATATTACATAGAGTGGGAGAGAATATAAAATATTATTAGACTTTCATCGTTAGATTTGTTCATAAATGACTAATTTTGCCCTTTATAAAATAAAAGCAATATGAAAATTCTGAACTTCCTTCTTGTAAACTTCCTTCTGATTTTTAGTTTTCAAATGTCTTACTCCCAAACTATTTACCGTATTGGGAATAGCAATGATGTTACATCCAACCCTCTGCCCGGAGTTGTTTTAGCTGGTGGAGCTGAAGATAATATCTTTGCAATGAAGTGGTTTGTTCAAAGAGCTGATGAAGGCGATATTGTTGTATTATTGTTTGATGGAGATGATTTTTATAATGCATATTTTTATAATGAAGTTGGAATAAGAACCAACTCAGTTACTACAATTATTGTATCATCTGCCGAAGAAGCCAATGATGATGAGGTTGAACAATTAGTTTTAAATGCGGAAGCTTTATTTATTGGCGGTAATAATCAATGGGATATTCTAAGCAATTGGAAAGGCACAAAGCTTTTTGATGCAATCAATTATCTTATTAATGACAAAGGAGTTACAATTGCAGGCTCAAGCGCGGGAATGTCTATATTAGGAGAAGTAGTTTTTACCTCACAGTGGGGAAATGCAATGTCTTCTGCTGCTCTTGAAAATCCATACAACTATAAAATCAAATTTGATCGCGAAGTTTTTTCAGTACCATTTCTTCAGAATACAATAACTGATACTCATTACAATAGACCACAAATTGATGGAATTGACAGGAAAGGCAGACACTTTACTTTTCTTGCCAGAATGGTGCATGATTGGGATTTGCCTGCTAAAGGGATTGCTGCAAATGAATATACAGCAATAACAATAGATCAAAATGGAATTGCAAGAGTTTTTGGAGAACCTGAATTTGATGATTATGCTTATTTTCTTCAAACTTGGACAGGAGCTCCGGAGGTTTGTACTAGTGTTGATTCTCTAACCTGGTATCAGGACGGTAAAGCTGTATTGGCTTATAAAATAAAAGGCGACGAACATGGAAACAATACCTTTAATTTGTCTAACTGGGAAACCGGTACCGGTGGAGATTGGTTTTTTTGGTCAGTTAATAACGGCATATTTAAGGTTAACTATACTCCTCCAGTTGGTGTAAATTGTTGTCTTGAAAATGAAAATGATATTATTGTTTATCCCAATCCTGCAAATAGTTACTTAAGGATAGTGATTCCTGAAAACAATTTTGAATCTGTTATAAAAATTCTTAACCTCCAAGGAAGAATAGTCTGGGAATCAATAATTCAAGATTCATCAATGAATTCAATAACAATTGATGTGAGTGAATTTAATCCGGGTTTGTATATGATACAAGTATTAAACTCAGGAAAATCTTATTCTAAAAAGTTGATTAAGCTTTAATCCTAAAACGGAGGCTCGTCATCATCATTAATATCATTCATTCTTGAAGGCCTTGTCATAAAGTTTGATGAAGGCTCATCGTTGTTTGGCTCAAAATTTCCTGAGGGTCTAAAGCTAGTGTTGCTTGGCAAATAAGGAATAGGCTCGTAGTCTGTGAATTTTGCCAGCTCGTTCATGAATGTGAGCTTAACTGTTCCCAATGCTCCATTTCTGTGTTTTGCAACAATCAGTTCAGCCATTCTTTCAGTTGAGTTACCTTCCTCATCCTGATGAATTTGATAATATTCTGGTCTGTAAATAAACAACACCATATCAGCATCTTGCTCAATAGCGCCTGATTCTCTAAGGTCGGATAGTATGGGTCTTTTAGAGCCTGCTCTTGTTTCAACAGCCCTACTTAATTGGGATAGTGCAATAATAGGCACACCTAATTCCTTGGCCAGGCTCTTCATTGATCTCGATATATTGCTGATTTCCTGCTCTCTATTGCCTTTACCGTCGCTACTTCCCGACATGAGCTGTAAATAGTCTATGATTACTAATTCAATGTTATGTTTTGCTTTTAGCCTACGGCATTTCGCTCTAAGCTCGAAAATTGTCAAAGCCGGAGTATCGTCAATGTATAATGGAGCATCAGTAAGTGAAGCAATTCTTTCATTAAGCAGTTTCCATTCATGGTCGGTCAACTGCCCTCTTCTAAGCTTATCGGCAGTAATTTCAGATTCACTAGCAATTAGCCTTGTAACAAGCTGTACTCCGGTCATTTCCAGAGAAAAAACAGCAGTAGGTCTTTTAAACTCAACAGCAACATTTCTAGCCATACTTAGCACAAATGCTGTTTTACCCATACCAGGTCGAGCAGCCAATACAACCAAGTCAGATTTTTGCCATCCGGCCGTAATCCTGTCAAGATTTGTAAAGCCTGTCGGGACACCTGTTATATGTCCTTCCTGAGTTTTTGCTTTTTCAACATTTTCAATTGCCTCCCTAATCAAGCTTTTCATATCAGAATAGCTCCTTCTTAGGTTGGTTTCGCTAACTGAGAATAATCCTTGCTCAGCTTTGTCCAGAATATCAAAAACATCCTGGCTGTCTTCATATGAATCTTTAATAATATCAGAAGATATTCTTATTAGCTCTCTCTGAATATATTTTTCAATTACTATTCTTGTATGAAATTCAATATTCGCAGCAGATGCAATTCGGTTTGTTAGCTGTGATATATAATATGCACCTCCCACAAGTTCTAGTTCGCCTCTTTTCTGGAGTTCGCTGGTTAGGGTTAAGATATCTACCGGCTGAGAATTCTTAAAAAGCTCACCTATTGCTGCGCAAATTTTCTGATGTGATTCTTTGTAAAATACTTCAGGCTTAACAATGTCAATTACATTTGTTAATGCATCCTGTTCGAGAAGCATTGCTCCCAAAATGGCTTCTTCAAGGTCAACCGCTTGAGGTGGAATTCTTCCATGGTCAGTGTAATTTACTGAAGATGAAGCCTTTCTTGGAGTTCTGACTGTAGTATCTTTTGTTTTTCTTTCTGGTGCATTCATGCTTCAAAAATAGATAAACACATCTTTGTATTCATCAAAAAAATGAAATTATTTTATTAACAATGATTAAAACGGCTTATATAAGGTAACTTGCGCAACAAGTTATATAATATTTACCTGATCTTCGGAAATCTCTCCTTGTTGTGTTAATTTCAGGTATAGCCTTGCAGTTGTAATAACATCTTTATTACAATACTTTGCAATTCTTTCTAATTGACCTTTATTGTAATATACATCAGCTACCTGACTTCCATCAATATCATCCTTAGGGCTTGGGATTCCAAAAACTGCAGCCAATAGAGCCAATGATGTGTAGTTTTTTATATCTCCAAATTTCCATAGCTCCATTGTGTCAAGGAAAGGTGTTTCCCATGGTTTCTTACCTGCATTGTCTAATAAATAAGGCAGTTTGATGTTGTTGATAAGCAATCTTCTTGATAAGTATGGAAAATCAAACTCTTTGCCGTTATGTGCGCAAAGGAAATGTGACTTTGTGTTGTAATGCGATTCAAGTAATTTGCACAATTCTTGCAAAATAGTTTTTTCATTATCGCTGTAAAAAGCTTTAACTCTAAATGTTAATCCGTTAGACTCAGGTCTGAAAAATCCTGCTGACACACAAATAATTTTTCCAAACTCAGAATAAATACCTGCTTTTTCAAAGAACAACTCTTCAGTAGTTTTTGTTTCATCTTCTTTTTTTATCCGCTGGACTTTGTGCTCCCATAATGGCTTTAGGGCATCAGGCAATTCTTTAAAGTTTTTACATACCGGAACAGTTTCCAGGTCAATAAATAAAATGTTGTTGATGTTTATATTTTCTTGCATATTAAAAAGGTTATTCTATTACTTTAAACTCAGTTCTTCTGTTATTAGCTCTTCCTTCTTCTGTTTCATTGCTATCAATGGGTTTAGTGTCGGCATACCCGTTATATGAGAGCCTGTTTGCTTCTATTCCATTTGCAATCAGGTAGTTATATACACTTCTGGCTCTGTTTTTAGAAAGTTCTAAATTATAAGCATATGTCCCAACTCTATCCGTGTGTCCGCTTATTTCAATTTTTAATGTTGGATTTCTTTGTAAAAGAATAAGCAACCTTTGAAGTTCGGCAATTGATTCAGAAAGCAAATCAAATTTTGCTGTTTCAAAGAAAATATTTTTCAACACTACAATTTCTCCGCCTTTTATCTTTTTTAAATAGATATCACGAATATATGGATCTAGGCTTCCTCTTGAATCGTTGTATTGAAAGTTTTCGGAATGGAATAAATATCCATCTTTGGAAACATTTAGACCTAGATTCAAGCCGGTTGGAATAACAACAATAAACTCTCCGAATCTTCGATCTGATTTTGATTTCATAATTGTCGTATTATTCGATAAGTCTATAAGCTCAAAATCTGCTTCAAGTCTTTGTTTTGTCTCACTATCGTATACTATTCCTTTCATGTATGTAATAGGATCGGGGCGAGCCTCTTCATAAAGCTCAAAGAAATAAATATCCATGTCTCCATAACCTCCAAGCATATCAGACGCAAAGTATGCCTCCATGCCAGTTGAACTCACAAAAAGAGAGATTTCGTCTGCATGAGTGTTTATTGGATAGCCTATGTTTACAGGAGTCATCCATTCTCCGTTTTCATCTTTACGGGTATAAAATAAGTCTAACCCTCCCATTCCTGGATGATTATCTGAGGCAAAATATAATGTTTGATTATCAGGGTGAATGAAAGGAGACATTTCTCTTCCTGACGTATTAATAATGTCTCCAAGGTTTTCAGGGGTAGTCCAAAATCCTTCTTCGTTTTTCTTTGAAACCCAAATATCCATGTGACCTCTGTTCCCATTTCGACCACTTGTAAAATACAGTGTATTACCATCAGACGATATAGATGGCTGAGAGTCCCATTTATTGGAATTTACATTTGGTCCAAGATTTAGAGGAGATGACCATTGGTTGCCAATACGATATGAACAATATATGTCGCAACTTCCAAATCCATCAGGTCTGCCACAAGCAGTAAAATAAAGATGCCTGCCATCAGCTGTTATAGATTGAGCTCCCTCATTTCGCGGAGTGTTTATAGGCTCTCCAAGGTTAACAGCTTCAGTCCATTTCCCATCTTCTAAATAGCTAATATAAAAATCTTCGTACTCCTTTCCATATATTAAATGTTCAGGGTTTGTTCGTGGCTGTTTTCGTGTAAATATCAATGTTTGCCCGTCGGCTGTAAGCACAGGGCTATATTCGGCATACTCAGAGTTAACTGCTGCTCCAAGGTTTTTTGGCTCGAAAGGAACAGGATTTTCAATCGCTGTTATTGCAAAATTGCAGTTGTCAATGTATTTTTTTGCTTTAACAATCGAGGAGTTATGATTTGTTTTATAGTTTAAAAAATTCTCGAGTGAGTTTTTTGCTTTCTTATATTGACCAGTTTTGAAGTATGATTCTCCTAAATAAAAATGCCCTAAAAGGTAGAAGTTAGGGTTTATTTCAACCGCTTTTTCTAAATAAAAAATAGCCTCTAAATGCTTTTCCTGTTTTTGATATACTTCGCTTAAAACAATATATGCTTCAATAAATTTCGGATCATGATCAATTGCATTCTTGAACTCTCTCTCTGCCTGAGCAAACAGGATTAAATTAAACAATTCCACGCCTCTTTCAAATGCTGCTTTAGCTTTTTTATTTTTAGTTGTAAGTTTTTGTTGTGAAAATGCACTTAAGCTAATTGTGAACAATAAAATAATTGTCAGAAATTTCTTCAGGTATGATATTCCCATTTTTGTTTTCTCCATTTCTTTAATTAATCAATCTTTTATGCCTTTTCTAACTTCCAACAAAAAATCTTCAATCTTTTTGAGTGATTTTATTATTTCAAATTCTTTGAGTGTATCCTCAGGGTTTTTTTTCAATTTTTCCTTTGCGCCGTTTAATGTATAACCTCTTTCTTTAACAAGATTGTATATTATATGAAAATTATCTACATCTTTTTTTGTAAAAAGCCTATTGCCCTTTTTGTTTTTATGAGGTTTAATAATATCAAATTCCTTTTCCCAAAAGCGGATTAAAGAAGTGTTTACATCAAACATTTTGGATACTTCACCTATGGTGTAGTATATTCTTTCATCTATTGGCAGGTGTTCCATATTTAATTTTGCTAACAATTTGTAAAATTACAAAATATGATGTTGTAATTGCTATTTTTGCCCCTCAAATAATACAATAAGTAACGATGATAAAGAATTTAGCTATAATAGTTTTTTGTGGATTTATTTCCTCCTGTGTGTCGGGCAATGATAAAGGAATTGCTATTGATCAACTGAATTTGTCGAAAGATTCCGTTTTAACTGAGGAACATAAAGATATTGAGATTTCGGTAATTGGGGTTGGGGATATTATGATGGGAACAAATTATCCAAATACTTCTTATTTGCCACCTAACAAAGGCAATGATATTTTTGCTGCTGTTGAACATATTTTGAAAAATGCAACTGTTACATTTGGTAACCTAGAAGGAGTTCTGTTAAATGAAGGAGGAACAGCTAAACAGTGTAAAAATCCTGATCTTTGTTACGCCTTCAGAATGCCGGAATCGTATGTAGATCATCTTGTAAAAGCCGGGTTCGACATGGTTAGTATTGCGAATAATCATACAGGCGACTTTGGTCCTTTAGGAAGGAGAAGAACTGTTGAGGTTTTGAATGCCAGTGGAATATCTTATGCGGGCATTCTTGAATATCCTAAAACTATTGTTGAAAAAGATGGGATAAAATTCGGAATGGCTGCATTTGCTCCAAATTTTGGGACAGTGAGCATTCATGATTATGAAAATGCTGCTAAATTGGTTAGAGAGTTGAAAGAGGAGTCAGATATAGTAATTGTTTCTTTTCATGGAGGAGCAGAGGGGGCAACAAATCAGAATGTTAAGTGCAAAACTGAGATGTTTTATGGCGAGAACAGAGGTAATGTTTGTCAGTTTGCCAGAGAAGTGATAGATGCCGGAGCTGACATTGTGTTCGGGCATGGACCTCATGTAACCAGATCAGTTGATATTTATAATAATCGATTTATCATTTATAGTCTTGGTAATTTCTGCACTTATGGTCGTTTTAATATCAAAGGAGAAAATGGGATAGCACCAATAGTTAAGGTATTTGTTAATCAACAAGGGGAATTTATCAGAGCAGAAGTTACTCCTATTATTCAAATAGAAAGAGGAGTTCCGGTTATAGATGAACAAAACAGAGCTATTAAAACTATACAAAGACTATTGAAGGAAGATTTTCCCGGATCTAAACTGCAAATAAGTGATGAAGGTGTGATTACAACCAAAGACTAACTCAACGATTGATTTACCTGTGAGGCTTTTTCTATGATTTCTTGATATTCTTCAGGAGTAATGTCGTTGAAGAAATAATTTACCGGATTTACTTTTACTCCGTGGCGTACAACTTCGTAATGCAGGTGAGGTGCTGTTGAAACGCCTGTATTTCCAACGTATCCAATAATTTCACCACGTTTTACTTCTTGTCCAACCTTCACGTTTAGTCTGCTCATATGTGCATATAGGGTTTCATAACCGTAGCCATGATTTATTTGCACCATAATGCCGTAGCCGTGTCTGTTTCTTTCAGATTTTGTTACAACTCCATTTCCGGCTGCATAAATTGGAGTGCCTGTTGGAGCCGTAAAGTCAACACCGGTATGAGGTCGTAATGTTTTATATACAGGATGTATTCTTGGTCCGAAACCTGAGATAAGTCTTTCGCTACCCCTGGCTATTGGTACAATTGCAGGAATAGAAGCAAGCATGTTGGCTTTGTCTTTAGCCATTGAAAATACATCATCGTACGATTTGGATTGAACGTACATCTGCCTAGACAGTTGGTCTATCCTTTTAACTGTTGACTTAACAAGATCGCTGTTGTCAAAGCCATCGAGATGGGAGTATCTCTCAGCTCCACCAATTGCGGCCTCTCTTACAGTTTTTGGTATAGGTTCAGCTTCAAAAATTACCCTGTAAATATGATCGTCTCTAGTTTGAATATCTTCTAAAACGTTTGCCAACATATCAAGTCTGTCATTCACAACCTGATATTGCGTCCGCATAAGATATAATTCTCTGGCTTGCATTTTTTCTTTGGGAGACTCAAAAAATGACCATCCTAATGCAAGCACTATCACAGTAAATAACATTCCGGCCAAAACAACCCTCATAAACTTTTTAAGTTTATCCTTGAAAGTTTCCTTTACCGGTTCAACGGCTAGTGATTTTGTGTTAAAATGGTATTTTACTTTTGCCATAGATAAGCTTTTGAACAAATCTTGTTTTAATAGCGTTCCAAATTTATAACAAAAATATTAAATGACTATGGTATTTTGACCATTAATTGTCATTAATATTTAATAATTTGAACGAACAGTCTTAAAAAACGTTACAAAACTAAGCAAAAAATAAATTACTTTTGCCCTTCAATATGGAAAAAAATTAAAAATCATTAATAAAACACTCTCATAACCAATGAATTCGGAAAAAATACGCAAAACCTTCCTGGAATTTTTTAAATCAAAGCAACATGAGATAGTTCCATCTGCTCCTATGGTTGTAAAAAACGACCCAACTCTTATGTTTACCAATGCGGGCATGAACCAATTTAAAGATTTATTTCTGGGAAACTCACCCATAAAACACAGCAGAATTGCCGACACTCAAAAATGTCTCAGAGTATCAGGTAAGCACAACGACCTTGAAGAAGTTGGACACGATACCTATCACCATACAATGTTTGAAATGCTTGGTAACTGGAGTTTTGGTGATTATTTCAAAAAAGAAGCAATTGAATGGGCATGGGAACTGCTTACAGAAATCTATAAAATAGATAAAAGTCGCATTTACGTTACAGTTTTCGGTGGTGATAAAGAAGATGGACTTGAGCCTGATAATGAGGCATTTGAAATCTGGAGCTCAATAGTGCCTAAAGATAGAATTCTATACGGCTCGAAAAAAGATAATTTCTGGGAAATGGGCGATACCGGACCATGTGGCCCATGTAGTGAAGTGCATGTTGATATTCGTGATGACGATGAGAGAAAGAAAGTATCGGGCGCCGACCTTGTAAACAAAGATAATCCGCTGGTTATTGAAATTTGGAACCTTGTATTTATTGAGTTTAACAGACTTGCCGATGGGTCTTTAAAACAGCTTCCCAATAAGCACGTTGATACAGGGATGGGATTTGAAAGGCTTTGTATGATTTTGCAAGGTACAAAGTCGAATTATGATACCGACGTTTTTCAACCATATATTCAAACAATAAGCAAACTGGCGAATAAACCTTATGGAAAAGATGTTAAGGTTGATATTGCAATGAGAGTTATTGCCGACCATCTAAGGGCTATCGCTTTTGCTATTGCCGATGGCGAGCTGCCTTCAAACAATAAAGCAGGTTATGTTATAAGGAGAATTTTGAGAAGGGCTGTAAGATACGGATACACTTTCCTTGAGTTTAGAGAGCCTTTTGTAAATAAACTTGTAGGAGTGCTAGTTGAGCAAATGGGTAATCAGTTTACTGAGCTTGCTGCCCAGAAGGACCTTATCGGAAAAGTAATTGCCGAAGAAGAAAATTCATTCCTTAAAACTCTAGAAACCGGTATTCATAAATTCGAGAAATACGTTGATTCTCATCCTAAGGACAAACTAATTGATGGCAAATTTGCTTTTGAATTGTTTGACACATACGGATTCCCAATAGATCTTACATGCCTGATGGCTAAGGAAAAATCTTTGGAGGTTGACATGGATGGGTTTCATATAGCTATGGAAGAACAGAAAAATCGTTCCAGAGCAGCAGCAACTTTAGATGTTGAAGATTGGGTTGTTCTAAAAGAATTTCATGAAGATACTGTTTTCCTAGGTTATGAAACTCTTGAAGCAGAAGTGAATCCTGTTAAATACCGCAAGGTTAAATCTAAAGGCAAAGAATTTTATCAGATTGTTTTGGATAAAACACCATTTTATGCAGAGTCTGGCGGACAGGTTGGCGATAGGGGAGTTTTAGTTTTTGGTGATGAAAAAATAATCGTTACAGATACTCAAAAGGAAAATAATCTTTCAGTGCATATTATTGAAAAGATTCCGACGAAATGGAGTGCCGCAAAAGCAAAAGTTGATGAAAAAAAGAGATTGCTAACAGAGAATAATCATAGCGCAACCCACTTATTTCACGCTGCATTAAGGAAAGTTTTAGGAGATCATGTTCAGCAAAAAGGTTCTTTGGTTGATGAGCAGAGATTAAGATTCGACTTTTCTCATTTCTCAAAGATGACAGATGAGGAAATAGCTAAAGTCGAGGACATTGTAAATGACAAGATAAGAGAGAATATTTTCATTGATGAGCATAGAGATATCGCCCTGGATAAAGCAAAAGCAATGGGTGCAATGTCGCTTTTCGGAGAAAAATATGGAGACACAGTTAGGGTTATAAACTTCGATAAGGAATTTTCATCTGAGTTATGTGGAGGTACTCATGTTAATAATACCGGGAGAATAGGGTTATTCAAAATTATTTCGGAAGGAGCAATAGCTGCAGGTATAAGAAGGGTTGAGGCTATCACCGGTAAAGCGGCTGAAGAATATGTTAATTCTAAAATCAAAGAACTTGAAGAGGTTAGGCAAATACTGAAAAACCCTAAAGAAACAGTAAAAGCTTTGGAGCATCTCATAGAAGAACATGAAGCTGCCAAAAAGCAAATTGAGCTTTTGCAGAAAGAAAAAATGAAGAGTGTTGCAGTTGAATTAATTGCAAAAGTTCAGAATAAGAATGGCATTAATTTCCTTGCCGAAAAATTTGAAATATCTACCCAGCAAGCCAAAGACTTAGCATTTGAGATGAAAGCTAAAGTTGAAAGCCTGTTTTTTGTTGTAGGAAATGTTTTTGAAGGCAAGCCCGGACTAACAGTAATCATTTCCGATGATTTAGTTAAAGACAAAGGCCTTAATGCAGGAAACATTATCCGCGAACTAGCCAAAAACATTCAGGGTGGTGGCGGAGGCCAGCCTTTCTTCGCAACTGCCGGTGGTAAAGATGTTGGAGGATTGGATAAAGCCTTGATGGAGGCGGAGAAGTTTTTGGGTTAGAGTTGGGGAGGTATAGGGGTATAAGGGTATAAGGGTATAAGGGTATAAGGGTATAAGGGTATAAGGGTATAAGGGTATAAGGGTATCAGGTATAAGGTATAAGGTATAAGGTATAAGGGTATAGGTTAATTAGTTAATGTGCAAATATGGCAATTTGCCAATGGGGTTTAATCGTCACCTCGAGCGTCAGACTGTCTAAAAACCCCCTTATCAACAACTCCTTGCAAGTTATTAACAATCAGCGGTTTAGTTGTGTTTTTTCTTTGAAAGTACTGATTTTGTTGGTATCTTCACAACATGAAATACATCAAAGGACACAACCGAAGTCAAGCACACCTTTTTCCTGTTTCACTGGAGGAATCTATTGACCAT
>Ga0208244_100275_pt1 | contig 57706 bp, 59 predicted proteins | sample SubbioCR12Aug_5A_FD_184828 | JGI IMG/M metagenome (GOLD analysis project Ga0208244, IMG submission 184828) | Serpentinite rock and fluid subsurface biosphere microbial communities from McLaughlin Reserve, California, USA - CR12Aug_5A (SPAdes) | ecosystem: Environmental > Terrestrial > Deep... | reverse complement strand
GACTGGGTGGCGTACCGGCGGCTGCGGGATGTGGTGGTGACGGGCGCGGCGGGGGCGTTCCTGATGCTGTGCGGGTTCCCGTTCTTCGGGCCTGCGGGTTGGGCGGTGGCGCTGCTGCCGCTGGCGGCGTGCGGGCATCGCGAGACGCGGGGGCGTTTTTCCGTGTGGCTGCTGCTGGGCGGGCTGCCGCTGGTGTACGCGCTGGGCGTGTGGTTGCTGATGAATCGGCTGATTCTGGGCGACGCGCTCTTTTTCCTGAAATCGTTGCAGTATCTCGTGCCGCGGCTGACGGTATCGGTGCCGGTGTTGCTGGCGCAGGGGCTGGTGGCTCTGCCCGCGCTGGTGGCGGCGTGGCTGGTCGACGCGCGGCGGGAACGCCCGGGCGCGGGGGCTGCGGCGGCCACGGGGATGCTGGTGTCGTTCGGCGTGATGCTGCTGGTCTGCGCGAAGGTGCTGGGGCGTTTCGGGCTGGGCTGGGACACGGTGGCGCTGCACGTGTGCGCGCTGGTGCTGCTGCTGGTCGCGCTGGCGCGGCTGCGGCAGCCGGTGTACCGCCTGGCGGTGGCGCTGGCGCTGTTCGTGTGGCTGGGCGCGGGCTGGCTGGAGAAGGGGGCGGAGGCCGGGCCCCCGGCGGGCGAGCGTGAGCGCGTCCGCGCTGAGGTCGAGGCGTACGTGAACGGGCGCACGGCCTACGGGCGGGTATTCGCGCTGGGGTATGCGGGGCTGGACCTGCTGCGCGGCTACGGGGGCGGGCGGCTGGTGGCGAACATGGATCTGCATATCGGCTCGCTGCGGCGGGCGTACAAAGGTCAGGATCTCTACGTGCTGGTGCCGCGTCCGCAGGGGCATGTGCGGGCCGAGAGCGTGTTCTGGAAGCATCCGGACATTTACGAGCTGGGCGGTGACCGCCTGCTGTACGCAGGGACGTTCGGCACGTGGCGGCTCTTTCAGGTGGTCTCCGCGCCGACGCAGGAACAGCTTGACGAGTGGCGGCAGGCGCGGTGAGGCGGCGAGGCGATACGCGGATGGTTGAGGAAACGGACAGACGGGGTTTGCTGGCGGGGCACGTCGCGCCGTTCGCGGTGTGGGTCGGGGTGATCCTGCTGCTGCAAGGGCTGGAGCTGGCGGGCGCGTGCCCGCGTGCGTTGTATCCGTGGAGCTACGCGGCCAAGGCGGCGGTGTGCGCGGGGCTGTTCGTGTGGCTCAGGCCGTGGCGGGTGTATCCGGCGCTGCGGGCCGTGAATCTGCCGCTGGCGACGGCGGTGGGCGCGGGCGTGGCGGCGGTGTGGATTCTGCCGGAGACGCCGTGGCTGGGGCGGACGCTGCCGGGCGCGCAGGTGTTCTATCACCGCTGGCTGATCATGATGCCGGGTGCGCTGCCGTCGTATTTCGACCCGGAGGTTTTTCCCGCGCTGCCGCCGGGGCACCTGTCGCGGGCGTTCGCGCCGGAGGAGGCGGGATGGGCGCTGGCAATCGCCAAGCTGGCGGGGTCGGCGGCGGTGATCGCGGTGGTGGAGGAGTTCTTCTTCCGGGGGTTCTTCTACCGCTGGCTGCGCAGCGGGACGTTCTGGAAGGTGCCGCTGGCGTCGTTCGACGCGCAGGCGTTCTGGACGGTGGTGGCGGTGTTCGGGCTGGAGCACGACCGCTGGTTCGCGGGGATGGTCGCGGGCGTGGCGTACGGGTGGCTGGCGGTGCGCACGGGCGACGTGTGGGCGGCGGCGGTGGCGCACGGGCTGACGAACCTTATTTTGGGTGTCTACGTGATGATGTCGGGTCAGTACGGTTTCTGGTGAGGAGCGGTTATGGCGGAGGCGAGATTAAACAGGGAGTACGCGCTGAGGATGGCGGGTGTCGGCGCGATGATGTTCGGGATGTGCGTGTGGTCGCTGTATGACGGCATGGCGGCGTGGCCGCGCGTCAACCGCGAAATGGGGGCGGTGCGGCCCGCGCTGCTGGGGACGAACCTCACGGCGGACGCGTGGCTGGCGGCAGGCGATTCGGGGCGGGCGCTGATCCACGAGGCGTTTGCGGCACAGGGGCTCAAGGCGCCTTCGAAACTCATCCGCAAGCTGGGCGAGCTGAAGGTGCCGGAACGCGCGGAAGACCGCGTGATGTTGCAGGCGGCGCAGGCACCGCGTGTGGCGAAGCTGTTCGAGGGGCCGGTGTACAGCGCACACGACCTGCAGACGCAGTTCGTGCAGGCGGCGGTGACGGCGGCGCTGGGGCTGCTGGCGTTCGCGGCTGTGGGGGCGAAGGCGCGCAGGCGGTATGTGGCGGACGGGCGCGGGCTTTCGGGGAGCGGCGTGGGGCCGTCGCCGATGGCGTATGACGAGATCGAGCGGATCGATTGGGGCAGGTGGGAAGAGAAGGGGATCGCCGTGCTGACGCTTAAGGGGGGCGTGCGGCTGAAGCTCGACGGCTGGCATTTCGCGGGTATGACCGGCATTGTCGAGGAGATCCGCCGTCACCGCCCAGACCTTGCGCCGAAAAGTTTGTAAGTTTTTTTCTTCGCGAATTCCAAAAACTCCTGCTTGCATTCTGCGGCGCGTTTAGTAATATGCCGTCCGATTTTTTCGATGGCGAAAATAGCTCAGTTGGTAGAGCAGCAGATTGTGGTTCTGCGGGTCGCGGGTTCGAGCCCCGTTTTTCGCCCCAATTTAACCCCGGTAGGGCAGATGCCTTGCCGGGGTTTCTTTTTTCTGCGTTTCTCCCATAGTGTACCATGGGTTACGGCTTGCGGGGGAGGGCGGGTTGTACTATCCTTCTGACATTGGCCATCGGGGTGCCGTCTTAGTGGGCGGCTGAGAATCACCCGCTGAACCTGATCCGGATCATGCCGGCGTGAGGGAATGGGTCTTGCGATTTCTGTCTGCGGGCCGGTTTCCGGTCCGCTTTTATGTTTTATGGGGAGAAGATGACGAACGGGACAGACGATTTGGAGTCGGCGCGGCTGCGGGTCGCGCTGACGGTCGCGGGGAGCGACAGCGGCGGCAACGCGGGCATTCAGGCGGACTTGCGGGCGTTTCGCGTGTTCGGCGTCCACGGTTGCACGGTGTTGGCGGCGTTGACGGCGCAGAATCCGTTCGGCGTGCGGTCGGTGCTGGTGCCGGAGGCGTCGTTCGTGGCGGACCAGCTCGACGCGGTGCTGGAGGCGTATGACGTGGGGGCGCTCAAGACCGGGATGCTGGCCACGCGCGAGGTGATCGAGGCGGTGGCGGACCGGCTAGTGTGCCACGGGCGCATCGCGAAAGTGGTGGATCCGGTGATGGTGGCCAGCAGCGGGGCGCGGTTGTTGGCGGAGGATGCGGTGGAGATGCTCAAGGGGCGGCTGTTGCCGTTGGCGTCGCTCGTCACGCCCAACCTGCCCGAGGCGGAGGCGCTGACCGGGCACACGGTGGCGACGCGGGACGAAATGGCGGAGGCGGCGCGGCGGCTGGCGGGGACGTACGGTTGCGCGGCGCTGGTGAAAGGCGGACACGGAGAGGGAGGCGAGGCGGAGGACGTGCTGTGCGACGGGGCGGCGGTGTTCCGTTTCTCGATGCCGCGCATCGCGGAGCCGCTCTCGACGCACGGGACGGGATGCTCGCTGAGCGCGGCGGTCACGGCGGCGTTGGCGTGCGGCAAGACGCTGGTGGAGGCGGTGGCCGAGGGCAAGGCGTATGTGCATGCGTCGATCCGCACGGCGGTGCGCGTCGGCGAGCAGGCCACGGTGTTGGGGACGCCCGCGTCGTTGCCGACGGCGCAGGTGCGGGTGGAAACGGTGGCGTGAAACCGAAACAGTTTTTTTGTAAACAGAGCGAGAGGTGGCAGGAGCGTATGACACAGTTACAGGCAGCGTTGAAGGGTGAGGTCACGGATGCGATGTGCCGGGTGGCGCAGGACGAGCGGGTGACGCCGGAGCAGGTGCGCGAGGCGGTGGCGTCCGGGCGGGCGGTGATCCCGTGGAATCCGGCGCACGCGAACGCGCGTCCGGTGGGCGTGGGGCGGCTGTTTTCGACGAAGGTGAACGCGAACCTCGGGCGTTCGACCACGCGTTCGGGCAAAGGCGACGAGCTGGAGAAGCTGCAGGTGGCGCTGAAGGCGGGCGCGGACTTCGTGATGGATCTGAGCGTGGGCGCGGATTTGCGGGCGATCCGTCAGGGGATGCTGGACGCGTCGCCGGTGCCGCTCGGGACGGTGCCGGTTTACGAGACGATCTCGCGGCTGGAGGGCGACGTGCCGGTGATGAACCCCGACCTGCTGCTGCAGGTGATCCGCGAGCAGGCCGAGCAGGGGGTGGACTTCATGACGCTCCACGCGGGGCTGCTGCATCGGCATGTGGACATGGCGATGACGCGCATCATGGGGATCGTCAGCCGCGGCGGGGCGATCATGGCGGAGTGGATGAAGCGCAACAACGCCGAGAACCCGCTTTACACGCGCTGGGACGAGGTGATGGAGATTCTGGTGAAGCACGACGTGACGGTGTCGCTGGGCGACGGGTTGCGGCCGGGGTGTCTGGCGGACGCGAGCGACGCGGCGCAGTTCGGCGAGCTGGACGTGCTCGGCGAGCTGGTGCGGCGCTGCCGTGCGCGGGGTGTGCAGGTGATGGTGGAGGGGCCGGGGCATGTGCCGTTTGACCAGATCCGGATGAACATGGAGCGGCAGCAGGAGGTGTGCGACGGTGCGCCGTTCTACGTGCTGGGGCCGGTGGTGACGGACATCGCGCCGGGCTACGACCACATCACCTCATGCATCGGAGCGACGGCGGCGGCCACGTACGGGGCGTCGCTGCTGTGCTATGTGACGCCCGCCGAGCACCTCGGCCTGCCGGACGGCGAGGAGGTGCATCAGGGGATGATCGCCTACCGCATCGCGGCGCACGCGGGCGATGTGGCGCGCGGCCTGCCGGGCGCGCGTGACCGCGACGACGCGATGTCGCGAGCGCGGGTGGCATTCGATTGGGAGGGGCAGTTCAGCCACGCGCTCGATCCCGAGAGGGCGCGGGCGCGCTGGCTGCGGACGCGGGTGTGCGCGGGCGAGCACACCGATGACCATTGTTCGATGTGCGGCAAGGAGTTCTGCGCGATGCGGACGTCGAAGCGTATCCGCGAGGTGACGCAGGCGTAAAAAGAGAGGGGAGGCGCGGCGATGGATTTGACCTTTTTCGGGGCGGCCCAGACGACGACGGGTTCGATGCATCTGGTGGAGGCGAACGGGTTGCGCATCCTGCTCGACTGCGGGCTGTATCAGGGCAACCGCAAGGAGGCGTTCGAGCGGAACCGCAACCTGCCGTTCGATCCCGCGACGCTCGACGCGGTGGTGCTGTCGCACGCGCACATCGACCACAGCGGCAACCTGCCGACGCTCGCGCGGCGCGGGTTCCGGGGCAAGGTGTACTGCACGCCCGCCACGGAGGAGCTGTGCGACATTATGCTGCGCGACTCCGCGTATCTGCAGTCGCGTGATCTGGAGTTCGTGAACAAGAAACGGGCGAAGCAGGGCAAGAACCTCTTCGAGCCGCTGTACGAGCAGGAGGACGTGTCGCGGATTCTCGGGCGGTTTCAGCCGGAGCCGCTCAAGCGGATGGTCGAGATCGGCAGCGGCGTGTCGCTGGTGTTCCACAACGCGGGGCACATTCTGGGTTCGGCGCTGGTGCAGCTCGACGTGAAGGGGCGCGACGGACGTTCGCGGCGCCTGCTGTTCACGGGCGATCTGGGGCAGCCCGACCAGCCGATCCTGCGCGACTACGACTGCCCGCAGGGCGCGGACGTGCTGCTGATCGAGAGCACGTATGCCGACCGCGACCATCCTTCCGCCGAGGATGTGAAGGGGCGGCTCAAGGGCTTTATCGAGGACATCCACCAGCAGCGTTCCAAACTGGTGATTCCGGCGTTCAGCGTGGGGCGCACGCAGCAGATTCTCTACTACCTCAACCGGCTGACGGAGGAGCGGCGCATCCCGCCGACGCCGGTGTATGTCGACAGCCCGCTCTCGCTTAAGGCGACGCAGGTGTACGCCAAGCACCGCGAGTGTTACGACGAAGACGCGTCGGACATCCTGCGGCAGGGGATCGACCCGATGAAGTTCCCGGGGCTGAAGTTCGTGGAGACGCCGGAGCAGTCCAAGGCGCTCAATGACGTGCCGGGGCCGATGGTGATCATCGCGGCGTCGGGTATGTGCGAGGGCGGGCGCGTGCTGCACCATTTGCAGCGGACGGTGGGCGACCCGCGCAACGTCATCCTGATCGTCGGGTTTCAGGCCGAGAACACGCTGGGCCGACGGATCGTGGAACGGCAGTCGCCGCTGCGGATCCTCGGCGACGAGTTTGTGTTGAACGCGCGCGTCCATACGATCAACGCGCTCTCCGCGCATGCCGACCGCAAGGCGCTGATGCGGTGGTTCGACGCGATCAAGGGCGAGCGGCTTGCGCGCGTGTTCGCGGTGCACGGCGAGCCGGAGAAGGTCGAGGCGATGACCGCGCTGGTGCGCGCGCACGGCGTCGCGGACGTGTCGGCGCCGGTGCCGGGGCAGGTGTTCCGGGACGTGTAGGGTGGCACGGCGCACGGAAAGGAGGGCGGATGAGCGAGCAGGCTGACGCGGTGCCGGGCGGCCGTCCGTTCCCTGTTTTGTCGGCGGCGTTCGTCTTCGGTGCGGCGGCGATGGCGGCGCAGACGCTGCTGCTGCGGCGTTTTCTCTGGCGCTTCGAGGCGGCGGAGACGGGCGTGGCGCTGTTTTTCGCGGGCTGGCTGTTCTGGACGGGTATGGGCGCGGCTTTCGCGATGACGAAGCCTGGGCGCGGTCTGGTGGCGCTGCTGGCGCGTTGGCCGTGGGCGGCATTGGGTGTGTGCCTGCCGCTTTATTTCGCGCAGTACGCATTGTTCGGCAATCTGCGCGCGTGGCTCGGGGTCGCCGCGTACGAGACGTTTCCACTTGTGCGGCTGGCGCTAGGGAGTCTTGTGGCCAACGCGCCGTTTTGTTTCGCGGCGGGATGGGTGATTCCCGTGCTCTGCCACGCGCTGGAGCGGCGGTCGATGGCGCTGAGTCGGGCCTTTGCGTGGGAGGCGCTCGGTGCGGCGGCGGGCGGCGCGGCGCTGTTCGCGCTGCTGTCGGCGGGGATCGCGCCTGATCCGCGCGACGAGGCCGAGTGGTTCCGTTATTTCCCGCAGGCGTTGGAACGTCCGGGGCGTTTCGAGACGGGTGGCGGCACGACGTTTTACGGGAAGCATGGCGGGAGCTTCTATGCGCTGTCGTCAGGAGGCGTGAGCGAGGTGATCCCCGAGGGCGACCGTGCGGTGGAGCTGGCCGTCTTGATGCTGTCGCAGCGGCCTTATGCGACGTCCGCGCTGTTGCTGGGGCAGGTGCCGCTGGCGGCGGGGCTGGCGCTTGAAATGCTCCGGCCTGATCTGGAGATCGTGTGGTGTCCGCACGACGCGGTGTACGGCAGCAAAATGCTGATGGCGGCAGACTTGGCGACGCGAATCACGGCGGCAGGGGTTCCACCTCAACAGTTCTTGGGGAAGCCCGATGTTGAGGGACGGTTCGATTTGGTGATGGTGTCGCCGCCGCCTGCCACGACGTTGGAAGGGGCGGTTTGGCGCGGGGCGGGGTTCACGCGGGCGGTGCGGCGGACGACGCGGCGGACGGGCGTGGCGCTGTTCGGGCTGGGGTGTGACGCGGCGGCGCTGACGCCGGAAAAGGCTGCGTTGCTCGATGTGTCGGTTCGCGCCGTCCGGCAGGTCTGGCCGGAGTCCGGCACGTTGGCGGCGGGGGCAGGCGGCTGGTGGATCGCGTCACAGGTGCCGGGGTTGGCGTACGGGGCGGAGCAGGCGCCTCAGCGGTTCGCGATGCTGAAACGCGAGTCGGTTTATCCCGAGGAGGCGGTGCGCTTGCTGTACGACGCGGGGAGGGCGCAACGACTGATTCAACCGTGTCCTTCGCTGGACACGGAGAACGCCGTCATGTTGCCGGATGAGGACGAGGCGGAGACGGTTCTGGTCGCAGGGCTCGCTGATGCGATCCGCAGGGACATTCCCGGGGCGGCTCCGGGAGCATGGCTGGAGCGGCTAAGAACGGCGGGGGCTCGTCTTTTCGGATTGCTTCTTGTGATCTTGTGGATGTTTCCGGTGGCTGTGTGCGGCAGAGGGAGCGCCTCGCCACGTCTTTCGGCGGCATGGCTGGCGGCATGTGGCGCACTGGGGCTGGCCGTGTCGCTGTCGGTGCTCTACAGCGTGCAAATGCGGTTTGGCGTGCTGTACCTGTGGGCTGGTGTGGGGAGCTGCCTGTATTTGGGTGGGCTTTTTTGCGGCAACCGCGTGGGTGAATGGGGCAGTCGTTTTTTCCGGGGGCATGGAAGCGGGGCTCGGGTCGGGGCTGTCGGCGTCACACTTGTGCAGGCGGCAACGGCGTTCGGAATTTTACGGTGGATCGAGGGCTGTGACCGGCTGCCCGAGATGGTTGGCCTTTGCCTCGCGGCAGGGGTGGCGGCAGGGCTGGCCGTGCCGGTCGCGCTTGCGGTTGACGCGGACACGGAGATCTCGCATCACGGCTCACGGTTTGCGATGGCGGATGCGATGGGGGCGGCCGTAGGCGGATTGGTCTTTGCGGCGTTGGTGCCTGTGGCGGGAATATGGGGCGCGGTTTTTTGTTTTGTCGCGCTCTCGTGTGGTCTGGCGATCTGTGTTTTGGCTGGATCGGCGCACGTGCGCGGCATGACGGGATTGGCGTTGCTGGTGGCAACCGTCCTGTTCGTGCGGCAACTGAAGGTTGTCCTACCTGAAGAACTGGATGTCATCAAGCCGTTCACGCGGCAGGGCACGCCCGAAACGGAGGATCGCACGGCCATTCCTCGGATAAGCGGCATTCCCCGCAAAGTGGACGTCAAGCGCGTCGCCGAGCAGATGAGGGACGGGGTGCTCTCGACCAACACCGCCGCATTTTGGCAGTGACATAAATGCCGTGTTTTATTGCTTTCGCGGGGGGTTTGGCATAAACTTCGCTCCTACTTTTTGACGGAAAGCGAAGGGTTTATGACACTTTCAGAATTGGGCGAATTGCAGGCGCAGTCGTTGGGCGAGGTGACTGCCGCTGCCGACGCGGCGGCATTGGAGAACGTGCGCGTCAAGTACCTAGGGCGGAATGGCCTTGTGCCGGCGATCATCAAGCAGATGAAAGATGTGCCCCAGGGGGAGCGCCCGGAGTTCGGGAAGCGGGTGCAGGCGTGGCGGTCGACGCTTGAGGCGGCATTGGCGGAGCGGGTTTCCGGAACAGCCGCGCCCAAGAAAGAGGAGAGTGCTTTTGACTGTACGCTGCCGGGCCGCTGGTTCTCGCCGGGCGTCAAGCATCCGATTTCCCGCGTGATCGAGGAGACCGCCGCGATCTTTTCGCGTTTGGGCTTCAGCGTTGCGGACGGGCCGGACATCGAAACGAGCTTCAACAACTTCACGGCACTGAATACGCCAGCGCACCACCCGTCGATGGATGCGTCCGACACGTTTTGGTTGACGGATGACCTGCTGCTGCGCACCCAGACTTCGCCTGTGCAGATCCGCATGATGACACAGCACCAGCCGCCCGTGCGGATCATTACACCGGGGCGCACGTATCGGCGCGATACGACCGATGCGACGCACAGCGCGAATTTCCATCAGATCGAGGGGCTTTATGTGGACACGAAGCCGGTGTCGCTGGCGGATCTCAAGTCGACGTTGTCCTACTTTGCGCGTGAGATGATGGGGGCCAAGGCGGGCGTGCGTTTCCGACCGCACTTCTTCCCGTTCACGGAGCCGAGCGTGGAGGTGGATTTCTCGTGCCACGTGTGCGGCGGCAAGGGATGCCGCGTCTGCAAGATGAGCGGTTGGATCGAGATTGCGGGGGCTGGCATGGTAGACCCGCGGGTCTTCAAGTTCGTCGGCTACGACCCAGAGAAGGTGTACGGATTCGCTTTCGGCTTCGGTGTGGAACGCATCGCGATGGTGAAATACGGCATCCCCGACATCCGTTGGCTCTATGAGAACGACATGCGGTTCCTGAGTCAGTTGGCGTAGATACCCTTTTGAGGACAACATGAAAGTACCTGTCAGTTGGTTGAACGAGTATGTGGACGTGTCGGATTTGTCGGTCCGCGAGTTGGCGGACAAATTGACGTTTTCCGGTATTGAGGTCGAGGGGATCGACGAGATCGGCGTGGTGCTGGATGACCATTTTGTGGTGGGCGAAGTCCTGACGTGCGAGGCGCATCCGAATTCCGACCACCTGCATATCTGCAGCGTGTCGGATGGCACACAAACGCACCAGATCGTATGCGGGGCACCGAACGCGGCGGCAGGCATCAAAGTACCGCTCGCCAAAATCGGAGCGGTTGTCCCGGAAGGCGGCTTCACGATCAAACAGGCGAAATTGCGGGGTGTGGCTTCGTTTGGGATGCTGTGTTCGGCGCGTGAGCTTAAGTTGTCGGATGATCATGTTGGCTTGATGTTGCTTGATCCGTCACTCAAAGCCGGGACGCTGATGCGGGACGTGCTGCCGCCGCCGGAGACAGTGCTCGATTTGGAGATCACGTGGAATCGCCCGGACTGCCTTTCCATCATCGGTGTCGCCCGGGAATTCGCGGCCATTCTGAAGCGTCCGCTGCGGTTGCCGTCGGTGGATTTTCCTGAGTGCGGGGAACCTGTCGAGTCGTTCGCAAAAGTGGTTGTGGCCGATCCTGACAAATGTCCTCGCTACACGGCGCGCGTCATGACGGATGTGAAAGACGGCGTGTCGCCCGCGTGGATGCGTCGCCGATTGGAGTTGTGCGGCGTGCGGGCGATCAGCCTGACGGTGGACGTGACCAACTATGTGATGTTGGAGTATGGCCAGCCTTTGCATGCGTTCGACTACCGGAAATTGGCTGAGCGGACGATTGTGGTGCGGCGCGCACACGAGGGCGAGAAGATCACCACACTTGACGGGATTGAACGTCAGCTCACGCCGGAGATGCTGGTGATCGCGGATGCGAACGAGGCCAGTGCGGTGGCGGGCATCATGGGTGGTGTCGGCAGCGAGATCGCGGCGGGAACTGAACATGTTTTGCTGGAGAGCGCACTGTTTGACCCGGCCTCGACGAAACGCACCGCGACGGCACTCGGGTTGGGAACGGAGTCTTCGCGACGTTTTGAGCGAGGGGTTGACCCCGATCTTGCGGACTGGGCGAGCCGTCGCGCCGTGTCGCTGCTGGTGGCACACGGGCAGGCGAAGGTGGCGAAGGGCGTCATCGACATCGATGCACGGGGTTTTGCGCACGGCGAGGTCACATTGCGTTTCAAAAGGGCAACGGATGTGATCGGCGTTGCCCTTCCGGCGGACGAGATGATCGCCATCTTGACGTCGCTGGGTCTGGCGGTGTTGCGACGCAACGACGAGAGCGCAACATTCAAGATCCCTTCGTTCCGCTTGGATTTGACACTGGAGGCGGATCTGATCGAAGAGATCGCGCGCATGCACGGCCTCGACGCAATCCCAGACCGCATGCCGGACGCGACGGCGATTTCGACGCTGGGCGATCAGGGGTTTTATGCGCATGCGAAATGCAGGCAATTGTTGCTGGGAATGGGGTTTTCGGAGGCCATGCATTACAGCTTTCTTTCGGCTCAGGAGTTGGATGCTTTTGACAAACGGGGAGCGACACGCCGGGCGGTCTTGCCGAATCCTGTCAGCGCGGACTACGGCGTGTTGAGAGACTCCCTCCTGCCGCAATTGGCCGGCTCGTTAGGGCGTAATGCGTCGCGACAGGTTGAGCGTGCGGCGCTGTTCGAGATGGGGCGGGTGTTTTTTGCTGATGAGAAAGCTCAGCCCGGTGAAGAGGAGCGGTTGGCTTTCGGGATGATGGGGCCGTTCGGACGTCCGGCTCTAGACCGCCGGCGTCCTGTGACGAACGAAGAGGCCTTGCTGTGGGTGAAGGGAGCGGTTGAATCGCTTGTGTCTGCGCTTCATGCGGGGGATGTCACGTTCGCGTCAGGCGAGCATCCGTCGATGGAAAAGGGATGGGCGGCAGACATTCTGCTCAACGGCGAGCGCATCGGCGTCATGGGGATTCTTTCTTCCACGCTGCGGCACCAGTGGCGGATGACGGCGCCCATGCCGTTGGCGGAGGTGCGTTTGTCGCCGCTGCTTTCGGGCGGGGCGTCTTTGCGTGTGATCGCCCCTGCGCCGCAATACCCGGCCGTACGGCGCGACATCGCGTTTGTCTGCGACGCGCAGGTCAACCACAACCGTGTGGTTGAGGTAATCCGCAAAACCGGAGCCAAGGAATTGACCGGTATCGAGCTATTTGATATGTTCCAATCAAAAGAAATCGGCAAGGGAAAGCGCAGTTTGGGCTATGCGCTGGAGTTTCGCTCCCCCGACAGGACGTTGACCGACAACGAGGTCGGCGACGCTTTTGGGAAGATCGTTAAGGCTTTGAAGCAGGAACTGGGTGTCGAGGTGCGCGAAGGCTGATTTCTGGCGGGATTTTGATGAAGCCGGGGACGGGGAACTTGCTCCGGCAGAATAACGAAGTGGGCCCTGCTTTGTACGCGGATAAGCAGCTTTTCTCTGACCTTCAATTTATAATGGGAGTCTGAACGCGGCGCAAGAAGGACACCTGCCTGTTGGCAGGGCACGGAATGCGACGACTAGGGTGCCCACCTCATACGTGAGGTTTCAGAGACTCTGCGTTACGGCAAAGTGGGGCTTTTTTTAGCGTTGGCAATTGGGGATCAGGAACGGTGATGAGCAAGCGTTCAACAGTGAGAGTGATTCTGGCGGTCGGCCTCGGTCTTAGCCTGTCCCTCTTTGCGGATGTTTCGGAACGTGCCGTGGCCGAATTGGGCAGCACGTTTGGGCTCCCTCAGATGACGGGTTTTGTGTTCATCGAGGGCCGCTATCTGGCACCGCCTTATACCGTTACGCGCAGGGGGAACGGGATTTTTATTAACCGTGTTTTTGTCGAGGCTCCCGTTCCGTGGATAGCAACACCTGTGGCCGAGGACGACGTTGTGGTGCCTGCGGCAGGTGCGGCGAAGGCTGTGGATGCGGACGGAGATTTTGAGGAGGAGGCACCGGCAGTTCAGCAGGCCCCTGTACCGGCCACGAAAGCGCCTGACGCGCCGAAGGTGGCGAAAAGTATCGACGACCTTTTTGACGATGATTTCCCTGACGCACCGGCACCTGCGGCGCGCGGTCAGGGGGTGCCTGCCGCGCTTCCCGGAGGGGATGACCAAGCGGGTGGTGAATCAGCAGCCAAGCGGGACAAAAGCACGACACTCGCGCAGCTTGAGCGCATACGTAAAGGCTACGAGAATGCCTTGTCGCAAGGGGAGATCTTTTTCTTTGGGCAGCGGCACAATCGCATCAACGGGAATTACGGAACGGCACGTGCGCTGATTGGCGTTTTACCCAAAGCGCTCAGAAGTGCGCAGTCGCCGCAAGACCTGCTCCAGAAACTGAATCAGGGCGGGGTGTATTTCATTGATATCGCGATATGCACCGAGCTGTTCCGGAACAAGAACACCTTCCCGTTGCTGGAAGAGCGGCTTGCGAAGATCGAAATGACGGAGGCATTGGAGGCAGCTAAGCGCAAGCCCGTGAAAGGATGGTAGCGGCATGTTGCGAAAAACGCAAAAGACCGATTCCGCCTGCTTTGACCGCGTGGCCGAAACGCTTGCCGCGATCACGTCTTCCGATGAAATGCGTCTCTTTCTTAAAGAGCTGCTGACGCCCGGCGAGGTGCGTGACCTTACGTTGCGTTGGCGTCTTTTGGAGCGGCTGGCCGAAGGTGCGTCGCAGAGGAAGATCGCCGAGGAACTCAGGATCAGTCTTTGCAAAATCACGCGCGGCTCGAAGATTCTCAAGCAAAAGGGTGCGGTGACCGCACGTGTATTGGAAAAGTCATCTACAAAGTGAGTGAGGGGCAAGATGCAGGTTGTTTCCGAAAATATCCGCAAGCAAATTGAAAGCGCCTCTTGGATCCGCAGGATGTTTGAAAAAGGGATGGAGTTGAAAAAGACGTTTGGGCCTGAAAACGTTTTTGACTTTAGCCTTGGAAATCCTGATATTCCGCCGCCGCCCCGCGCGCGCGAGGTCTTGCATGAGCTTGCCGAACACGCGGTTGTTCCTCTCGGATTGGGATATTGCCCGAATGCGGGACTGCCTGCCTTTCGCGAAGCATTGGCGTCAACCCTGTCCGAGCAGCAGGGTGTTGCTCTCCACGCAGCACAGGTCGTTGTAACATGCGGAGCCGCCGGTGCGCTCACGTCGTTTTTCAGGGCGGTACTTGAGCCGGGCGATGAGGTTATCTGTGCGGCACCTTATTTTGTAGAGTACGGGGCATATTGCGGTCATTTCGGGGGTGTACTCAAGCCGGTGGCGGCATTGCCGCCGGATTTCCAGCCAGATGTGTCGGCGATGGCGGCAGCCATCACCGACAAGACCCGTGTGGTCATTATCAATTCGCCGAACAATCCGACGGGATGCATTTATTCGCAGGAAACATTGATGCGGCTTGCGAAAGTCATTGACGACGTAAACGCGAGGCGTGAGCGACCGGTGTTTCTGGTCAGCGATGAACCCTACCGGTTTCTGGCGTATGACCATGTGATCGTGCCGCCGGTACTGGAGCTGTCGAAATTCGCTCTGGTCTTAGGGTCGTTCTCCAAAAGCTTGTCGTTGGCTGGCGAGCGTATCGGCTATATTGCAGCGAATCCTGACATGCCGGATGTCGCGCTGCTAATGAATGCGGTCACCATGACGAACAGGACTTTGGGTTTTGTGAACGCGCCTGTGCTGGGGCAACAGTTGGCATTGGCTCTTCTAAAGGAGGGTGTTGACGTTTCCGTATATGACCGCCGCCGTCAGGCGATGGCGTCTGTTTTGAGGAACGTCGGCATCCGCTTCGCGATGCCGCAAGGTGCCTTTTATTTCTTCCCCGAAGCGCCCGGAGGAGATGATCAGGCTTTTGTTCAGCGATTGCTTGAGCAGAATGTACTGGCTGTCCCCGGATCCGGTTTCGGGTTCAGCGGCTATTTCCGTTTGAGTTTCAGCGTGGATGAGCGCGTTATCACCGCTTCCGCTGCGGGATTCAAAGCGGCAGTGAGCGGACTATAACGCGGAAATTCTCGCCTATATGGGAGCCTCTAATGAGAAAGACGAGCATGAAGCACCTTTGTTTTTCTGCCGTGCTGCTGTCCGTCACTCTGCAGGGATGGGCTGTCGAATTCTCGGCACCCGCCGAGTGGCATCTGGTGAACACAAACACTGTCGCGGAATGGAATGCGGAGCATCGGAAAACGATGTCCCCAACGGACAAGGCGTGGCCCGGCGTTTTCGCGGACATGCGCAAGAGAGAAGTCCGTTTACTGGCTGAGGCTGTCGGGCACCGCGAGGGAATCACCGCGGAATTCCTCCTCGTCGGGCCGTTGAGTGACCGCGCCTATGAATCCGTTGCCGTGACGGTGGCAAGCCCGGGAGACATCGTGCGGGCGATTGAACATCTCGGCCTCAGTCGAGGGGGCGGCGTCGGCAGCAAGCCTTTCCGTTTCTGGCCATGCGGCGAACGTATGGTGGCGACGGTACGCCGTCTTGATGTTAAAGGGGCGACGGCAAAGCCGCTGCAATCGCTGGTGGCGGATCAGGACAGCGAATCGCCGTTGGTTGGCGAGGGCGGGATTGTCTTCACCGGAGGACGGTGGGAGGGCGATGTCTGCCTGACAGACCGTACGATGCCTGCCTCGGTCATATCGCTCTATAATGAGTCCGGATCGATTCTGGATGTGCCGTTTCAGGTTGGCCAGAGTGATGTTTACGGGCGGTTGTCAGTGGCAGAGATGTTGCCCTATGGCACACTGCTGGAAATTGTCTTGCGCCCGCTGTTTCCTCCCGACGGTCAGACGCGCGTCTTGCCGCTAACGATCACGGTTACAAAGGATGGCGGAAAAGTTAAATTGGTTTGTGCCTCCGAGAAAGGCGATCCGTTGGCAGAGGGTGAGCTGTCAGAGATATTGCGTTGGCTAAAGGCGCGAGCAGATGCAGGAAGGGAGCTGTTTGCGACGCTCGTTTTCGATGACGCGCTGCCGTTAGGTGTTGCAGCGCAAGTCGCACAGGTCTTCTGCATGCTGGACGGGAAAGGGCTCAAATTGGACGGCAAGGCTGCGGACGGGTTGTTTCCGAAGGCATTCGTGCCGCTGGAAAAGTGGCGAGAGCACAAAGACCGGATTCCCCAGCCGTTTGAACTGCATCTTTTCCGTGACTCCGCCGGCGAGATTCGGAAGAAAATGATTTTCATTGAGGAGGACTGGACGGTTGAAGGACTTGACCCAAAATTAACACCCCGCACGTATCCGTTTGAATCATGGGACGAGTTTCCCGATCTGATAGCGCGTGCCGGCGGGGCGGACAACAAGGTTTTGCTGTTGTTTATCTTCTCGCCCGCAGATTTGCCGTTGTCGACGTTTATGCCCGGCGTGCGTGTTGCGGCGAAACGTTTGCCGCTGGTGTATGTGTTCAGCGAGTGATGCCGCTCTCGCCCTGTTTCTGCGCCTTATTATCATCCGGTGCCACGGCGTTTCGAGTCTCTTTAAGCGGATGGGCATTTGTCTGATTGTGCGTCCACGCTGAAGTGTCCAATCCGGTTAGAAAGTTTGCGATCGCCAAATCCCAACTGTCTTCACGTTGCGCGTCACGCGGCTCAAGCGGGGCTGCGCCGGGCAAAAAGAATGGGGCGGGGGTATGGACATCCGGAAAATACAGGGAGTCGTGCATTTTAAGCTGAACACGGTAGTCGTATCCCCACATGAGGTCATGCCCGTAGTATCCGTAAGGGAAATAGGGGCGAAAACCATCCCGCTCATCAATGGGGGTCAAGATCCCGGCATATTGGAGTTGCCGCCACAAAGACGTTCCGCCTGCGCGGTCGGGAGAGTCGTAATACGAACGCGGCGGCCAGTTCCACGTCGCACTTAAATTCAGGGTCGGCGTCTCGGCTAACGAACGGACACATGCCAGCAAAAGCAAAGGGGTGACTATGCGCCACAATTTCATGGGGTTCACTGTATGATATTTTGTCGCTGAAAAGAAGCCGCGAAATGCCGCCATAGGCGATTTTTTGAGCCAACACGTTTCATTTACGCTTCTCTCGACATTTATTACTCGCTATACTGTCGCTTCATTTTGCAACTATCGTGCAGATCAGCAGAATCATGGAGCCGAAAATGAACGTTGAAGCTTGGAGAGCGGTTGAGTCGGAAATTGCGGAGACCCGTCATGCACATTTGCGCGACCTGTTTGCGCAAGACCCAAAGCGTGCGGAGCGTTTCACATTGGAGGCCGCCGGATGGACTCTCGACTATTCGAAGAACCTGATCACGCCCGCCCTGATGCGCAAGTTGGTGGCTCTTGCTGAAAAAAGCGATTTGCGTCGGTGGATTGACGCCATGTTTTCGGGCGAGGCCATCAACGAGACCGAAAAGCGCGCTGTATTGCATACGGCGCTGCGCAATCGTCCCGATCGGCCTGTTTACGTCCAAGGACGCGATGTGATGCCCGACGTGAAAGCGGTGCTGGATGCGATGTCTGCTTTCGCTGACCGCGTGCGCACAGGCAGGTGGCTGGGGCATACTGGCAAGCGTATCAAATACGTTGTGAACATCGGGATCGGCGGTTCCGATCTCGGCCCGGCGATGGCTTATCAGGCGTTGAAGCCGTATGCGAAACGCGCACTCGCGCTACACTTCGTCTCCAATGTGGACGCGACGCATTTAGCCGAGACGCTTAAAGACGTTAAACCGGATCAGACGTTGTTTATCGTTGCGTCAAAAACGTTTACCACTCAGGAAACGATGACCAACGCGATGAGTGCACGGGCATGGCTTATTGAGAAACTGGGAGACTCTTCCGCTGTCGCCAAACATTTTGTTGCGGTCTCGACCAATGCCGAGAAGGTTGCCGCGTTCGGGATTGATACGGCGAACATGTTCGGGTTTTGGGACTGGGTCGGCGGGCGTTATTCGTTGCCGTCCGCGATCGGGTTGCCTCTGATGTTGGCGATTGGGCCACGTAATTTCCAGAAAATGCTGAATGGCTATTTCAAGATGGATCAGCATTTCGCAACGGCGCCGTTTAGCCGGAATATGCCGGTGATTATGGCTTTGCTGGGCATCCTTTATTCCAACGGCTACGGGGCCGAGAGCTATGCCGTCCTGCCGTACGACCAATATCTGGCAAGACTGGCAGCGTACCTGCAACAGCTCGACATGGAAAGTAACGGTAAATCAGTTGATCGGCAGGGCAAGCGCGTCGGTTATGCTACAGGGCCTATTGTTTGGGGCGAACCCGGCACAAACGGGCAGCACGCATTTTATCAACTGATCCATCAGGGTACCCGAATGATTCCGTGTGACTTTATAGGATTCTGCATATCGCACAATCCGATCGGCGACCATCATGACAAGCTGATGGCCAATTTCTTCGCGCAGACAGAGGCGTTGGCGTTTGGTAAAACCGCCGAACAATGCCGGACGGAGGGCGTGCCAGAGCATTTGATAGCGCACAAAACCTTCGAGGGCAACCATCCGACAAACACGCTGTTGGCGCGTGAACTGAAGCCCGAGACGTTTGGAGCATTGATCGCACTTTATGAGCATAAGGTTTTCACCCAAGGCATCATATGGAACATTTTCTCGTTTGACCAGTGGGGGGTCGAGTTGGGGAAAGTTCTCGCAGCGAAGGTTTTGCCTGAACTGGCCTCAACAGATAGACCCCACTTGAATCACGATGCGTCAACGAATGCACTCATTATGAGGTACCGTGAGGCCAATCGCCGAGCTTAGCTTCGATTATGTGTCATGTGCGTCGAGGTCGGCTGACGGGTTTAGAAAGTCTGGGGTTCCTTGTGATACGATTTGAGCAGACAAAACTTTCCGGTGTGGTGCTTTGTGTGCCTGACGTTTTTCGTGATGCGCGAGGTTTTTTCATGGAGTGCTATCATGCCGCCAAATATGCGGAGGGCGGTGTGCGTGCTGTTTTTGTCCAAGACAACCGCTCATGCTCGTCGAAAGGCGTGTTGCGTGGATTGCACTATCAGTTGAACAAGCCTCAGGCAAAGTTGGTGATGTGCACGCGGGGTGAGATTTATGACGTTGCGGTGGATATCCGGCGCGGCTCACCGACATTCGGGCAGTGGGCAGGCGCTGTGCTGTCGGAAGAAAACAGCCACCAGCTGTTTATCCCTGAAGGTTTCGCACATGGATTCTGTGTGCTTTCGGAGACGGCCGAGATTACTTACAAATGCTCAGAGTTCTACGACCCGCGTGATGATCGAGGTATCCTTTGGAATGAGCCGGATTTGAAGATTGACTGGCCGGAACGTACGCCCGTCTTATCAATTAAAGACGCTGCATTACCGACGCTTGCAATGGCCGAGTTGCCCCTGTACAGGACAAAATAGTGGGGCGCATATACGGCAAATGAGAGGTAAAGGCGAATTTACAACAAAGGGGGATGAAATGAGGTTTTTCGCAACATTATTCGCTATGGTGTTTTCTGCGACGTTTACGTTAGGGGCGGGTGAGCCTCGAAGTTTGATTGAATGGCGTTTTGACGATACGTCATCTGCGCGTTGGGCGCAGCACGCAAACCAATGCAGGGATATCCGCATCGAGGAAGGGATTCTGAAAGGGGTGACGGCTGGGGACGATCCTTTCCTGACGAGTCCTGCTTTTTCGATCAAGGCGACCGCCCATCAGACGGTTTCGTTTAAAGCCCGTTATGGTTCATCGGGCAAAGGTGAACTTTTCTGGGTGCCAGAAGGGGCTAGCGGGCCCAGCCAGAAATGGTCTGTCGCCTTCGACTGGATTGGCGATGGGGAATGGCATGAATACCATGTGAGACCTTTCTGGCAGGGAGAGAAAAGGATCGGTGCCCTGCGCTTGGATTTTGTCAACGGGAAATCCGATGTCGTTTTTGAAATTGAAAAAATCCGCATTATTGAGGGGCCGGCGGTTGAGCCGCACACTGGGGAGGCGTCTTGGTCGGGCGTGTCTTTGGGAAGCTGGTCTCTTGAGGGGGGGGATTCCAAGCAGGTCAATGGCGGACTGTCGCTCACATCTCACGGAGGCGATGTTGTTGCTCTGACAAGCCCCCCCCTGTCGATCAATTCGGACGAAAAACTCATCGCAACGTTTGAGGTGGCAACGGCGGATGGCGAATCGGGAGTACTGTACTGGGCATCGGATCGGGTCAGTGGGTTACATCGTAAATCCGTGCGGCTGAAATCGGACGGCAAACGTCGTACCTATAACATTGATTTGAGTGGAGACAAGAATTGGGTTGGCAATATTGTTCTGATGCGGTTTGCTGTACCTGCAATCGCGAAAGGAAAACGGATCGAGTTGGGGACGTTCAAGATCACTGATGAGTTGCAAGGTCCAGCGGATATTTCGATCATGCAGGCACGTTTGGCGGACGCACTATGCAGGGCAGGCAAGCCGCAGCCATTTTTGCTCCAGATTTCCAACAGCGGTGGACGCGATGCCAGCGCCTTGCGCTTGCGTGCGACACGATTGCCAAAAGGGGTTCGCATTGCTTCTGCCCAAGGATGGGATTGTGTAGCGACCGTTCCCGCGCAGGGAACGGTGACCCACGTCATCGAACTCGTCGCTAGCAAAGCATTAAAAGGGGATGTCGAGTTTGCCGTCTCTGGAGAGGGTGCGGAAGATGTGCGTGCACGGGCCGCGGTTGAATTCTTGCCTGATCTGGCACTTCCGAAAGCCGCGTATGTCCCCGAGCCGAAGCCCGTGAAGACCGCCTATGAGCTGGGTGCACTGTATTTCCCGGGATGGTCGAAAATCGATGCGTGGGCACGTATCTGGCCGGTTGCACCTGAACGCAAACCCCTGCTGGGATGGTACGATGAGGCCAATCCCGAGGTTGTGGATTGGCAGATCAAGTGGGCGGTCGAAAACGGGCTCTCCTACTTTCTTGTCGACTGGTATTGGCACAAGGGATACCAGCATCATGACCATTGGATCAAGGCATTTAAGGCGGCCCGCTACCGTTCGTACCTTAAGTGGGCGGTGATGTGGGCTAACCATAATGCGGCGGGAAGTCATTCCGAGGCCGACCAGCGCGAGGTCGCGAGATTCTGGATAGAAAATTATTTCAACATGCCGGAATATTACCGCATTGACGACACGCCGGTTGTCATGATCTGGAGTCCTCAGAACATGAATCGCGATCTTGGCGGAGGAGATGGTTGCAAGCAACTGCTGGAACTCTCACGTCAGATGGCGCGTGACGCTGGTTATAAGGGCATCTACTTTATCGCCATGAAATGGCCGGAGGCCTCTTGGGCTCCCGGCGTGGTTCAGAATCTGAAGGATATGGGGTTTGACATGACCTCTATCTATCACTACATGGATCATGGTGGAAGAGCCACCAATTCGCGCCGGTATTCGTTTGATCTCGTGGCCGACTCAAATTACAGCCATTGGAAAGGCTTGCACCAAACCGGCATTCTACCCTTCCTTCCCAACCTTTCGACAGGCTGGGACGACCGCCCTTGGCACGGAGATAAAGGGATCGAAATCTACGGTCGGACAGTCGAGCATTTCAAGCGTATCTGTCGCGACGCGAAGACGTTCGCGGACGAGATCGGCATCCGGCGCATGGTGCTCGCGCCACTGAACGAGTGGGGCGAGGGATCTTATGCCGAGCCATGCGCGGAATTTGGTTTTGGAATGTATGAGGCCGTGCGCGACACATTCTGCGATAAATCGGCAGGCGGGTGGCCACTGAATTTCGGCCCCAAAGATGTTGGATTGGGCCCCTACGACTTGCCGATCCCTCCGCAGGACACGTCAACGGAATGGTCTTTCGAGTCGGGCACATCCGGATGGGGGGCACTGATGGGGATCTCAGGCCTCAAGAGCGATGGCGCGTTGGTTTTTACCACCCAAACACAAGATCCGGCCATTGAGCGTAAGATCGCGACTGTCAACGCGAAAGCCTTCGACAAGATCGTGGTGCGGATGAGGCTCAACAACAGTACACCTTCAGACCGATGCCAATTGTTCTGGTCAGCGGGGGGCACCCCAACAGAGATGACCAGTCTGTCGCTGCCTTTAGCGCCAGACGGAGCCTTTCACGACTATGTTTTTGAGGTTGGAAACAACCGTTCATGGCGTGGCCGGATTGGGAAACTGCGTTTTGATCCATGCAACAAATCTGGCGTTGATGTCGCGATTGAGCGAATCCAGATGTTGCCCGTGTTACGCAAGTAGAAAATGGTGAGACTCGAAGGAGGTTATATGAGCAGAAAAGTGTTATTGTCGGCAAACGAGGCTGTCGCTTGGGCAGCATTTAAGGCTGGATGTTCGGTTGCGTCAGCATATCCGGGAACCCCAAGCACCGAGATTCTTGAAAATGTCGCAAAGTTTAAAGACTCGATTTATTGCGAATGGGCCGTAAATGAGAAAGTCGGCATGGAGGTCGCGATCGGCGCGTCAATAGCGGGCAAACGCGCTTTGACAGCGATGAAGCATGTTGGGCTGAATGTGGCCCTTGACCCGTTGATGACCTATACCTACGTTGGCGCTAATGGTGGTTTTGTCATCATCATCTGTGACGACCCCGGCATCCACAGTTCGCAAAACGAGCAGGATTCGCGAAACCTCGTCAAGTTTGCGCGGACTCCGTTGTTTGAACCCTCGGACAGTCAGGAGACGTTTGACATGGTTCTGGAGGCGTTTGAAGTTTCTGAACGCTTTCAGGTGCCCGCCTTTGTGCGTTTGACGACACGCACCTCGCATACATCGACTGTGGTTGACGTGGGCGATGACTTCGGCCCGGCACATATCGAAGGCAAGGGCTATGTTAAAGACCTCAAGCGTTATGTCGCTGTGCCGATGAATGCGCGCGTGCATAAACTGAAGTCGAAAGAACGCACAGAGGTTTTGAGCAAGTTCGCGAGCGACCACCCTCAAAACCGAATTGAAGCTGGCGATAAGCGGATCGGCATCATTACAGGCGGAATCACTTACCAGTACGTGCGTGAGGTCTTTCCCGAGTTTTCAACGCTGAAGCTTGGAGTCTCAAATCCGCTGCCATCCGAATTGATCCATCGATTTGCGGCGAGCGTGGAGCGTATTCTGGTGATCGAAGAGTTGGACACGTTTATCGAGGAGCAGGTGAAGGCACTCGGAATCGCCGTCATGCCGCATACGACAGAATTGAACATGATGGAAATGAACCCGTTGCGTCTAATGGCCTTGCGTCAGGAACTGCTGGGAGATATTGAGTTGCCAGCGGTGAAACGTGCCGACGCAGGACTTCCTACCCGTCCGCCTGTACTGTGTGCGGGGTGCAGCCATCGTGGTGTTTTCTACACCTTGTCCAAGCTGGGGACAACGGTGATGGGAGACATCGGCTGCTATACGCTGGGTGCGTTCCCTCCGCTTAGCGCAATGGACTCCACTATTTGCATGGGCGCAGGTATTGGCAACGCCCATGGGATGGAACGGGCGGGATACAAAGGTCGAATCTGTGCAGTGATCGGCGACTCCACATTCTTTCACTCCGGGCTTACAGGCATCCTCAACGTGATCTACAACGGCGGGGTGACAACCACGATTGTTCTGGATAACCGCATTACGGGCATGACGGGACATCAGGAGAACCCGGGCTCTGGCAAGACGCTATGCGGCGATGACGCTCCAGTAACCGACATCGCGGAAGTTGCGAGAGCGATGGGATATAAACGCGTGGTGACTGTGGCGGCATATGACCTGCCAGAACTTGAGAGGGTGCTTAAGGAGGAGCTTGATGCCCCTGAACCGTCTGTGGTCATTGCGGGCGCGCCGTGCCGGATTGCGGCGAAGCTTTGGAATGCTGCGACGTACGGTGTTGACGCAGAGAAATGCAAGGCGTGCGGGGCCTGTTTCAAACTCGGATGTCCGGCGATCACGCGAGGGGAAGCGTCTGCCGACGGCAAGCGCTTCAAGTGCTATATCGACCCCGTGCAATGCTCAGGCTGTAATCTGTGCATCCAGACCTGCAAGTTTGGCGCAATCTCAAAGATCCGGTAATCGTTCTGACCGCAATCAGGAGTTTTAGCATGAAGACGACAAATGTTTCACTGGTGGGTGTTGGGGGACAAGGAATCCTTCTTACGAGTGATATTTTGGCAAAGACGGCAGCACTTGCCGGCTTTGATGTGAAAAAAAGCGAGATCCACGGCATGGCCCAAAGGGGGGGGAGTGTGATCAGCCAAGTCCGCTTCGGAGACAAGGTTTATTCTCCCATCATTATCGATGGACAGAGTGACGTGTTTGTTTCATTTGAGAAACTTGAGGCCTTGCGTTGGCGGCACCTGTTGGCGCCTGCCGGGGTCGTCTTGATTAACGCGCTGGAAATGACACCGGTTACCGTCTCAAGTGGTCAGCAACCGGCAATCACCGATCTGGATGCGCGTTTGGCCGAAGAGTATCCTTCGGCCCGCTACGTGGATGGGCTGGGTCTGTCCAAAGAAGTCGGCAATACACGATCAATGAACATGGTGATCGCAGGCGCGCTGTCGGTCTTGACGCCGTTTGCGGCTCAGCTCTGGGAACAGGCTATGCATGAACGCATCCCTGCCAAACTGCTCGATATGAATCTGATTGCGTTTGCGGCGGGACGGAAGGCAATGAGCGTGACGTGATTCTGCCCGCCACTTTTCCTGCACGATGTCATGAGCACAGCACTTCATTTCTTGCGAAAGCTTGCCGGATTGATGCCAGAAATGCAGGAGCCTCGTTCGGCCACTGTGGGCAAATGGGGTGAAGAGCACGCTGCCGCGTTTTTGGAAAAGGCCGGTTATTCAATTCTCGGAAGGAACGTGCGGCCCAACAAGCATGATGAGATCGACATTGTCGCGCGTGTTGGCGATATTCTCGCGTTTGTTGAGGTCAAGACCCGCCGTCAGGAAAGTTTTGGGCGTCCGATGGCGGCAGTTGGCAAAGACAAGAGACATGCGCTGAATCGAGCGGCTGCTGCGTATTTGCGCAAGGCTAAGTACCCTGATCTTTTCTATCGTTTTGATGTGATTGAGGTTCTCGGGCGACCGGAAGATAGCGTCCCTGTTGAGGTACGGCACGTCGAAAACGCCTTCCCTTTCGAGCGGCGTTTCCGTTTCCCCTCGGAAGCACAACGGCCGACGTATCATTGAAACTTCCTCAGTTGGCTTAGGCCCACGAAACTGGTATAATATATTGGCATAGTTCAAGAGAACGCACCCGTGCGATTTGGGCGGGGCGGAGCCAACATGAAAATCATTGATATTTCCAGTTATTCGAGCGTGCTCGAAGGGGTACGCAAGCCGTGGCACAGTAAGTACTACGCCATGTATTCCAGCGTGCTGGGAGGAATTGTGGTTGATCCGGTCCTCATGCAAGTGCCGGTCGATGACCATCTGGTTCACCGTGGTGACGGCGTCTTTGACACTTTCAAGTGTGTGGGACATGCGGCATACAATCTTGACGGTCATTTGCAACGTTTGCTTCGGTCGGCATCGTCGATTGGTCTAACTTGGCCTGAGGGGATCGATGACATCCGCCGTCTGACGGTGGAGGTTCTGGCCGCATCAAACAGAGCCGAGTGTTCAGGCCGAGTGATGATCGCGCGTGGGCCGGGAAGTTTCGGCGTTAGTCCTTACGAGTCTCCGCAACCGGCGCTTTATATCGTCGTTTATGCGAGCGGAGAGCCATTTATGGCCAAGCATCCCGAAGGTGCGCGTGTACGACGCAGCCACATCCCAGTCAAGCCGGCTCGTTTTGCCACAGTAAAGAACTGCAATTATCTCCCGAACGTGATGATGAAGCGCGAGTCATTAGACTGGGGTGTCGATTTCGTGGTCGGCTTTGATGAGAACGGAAATATGGCGGAGGGTGCAACCGAGAATTTCGGAATCGTGACAAGCGCAGGCGAACTGATTTTTCCTCGTATGGACAACGTGCTCGATGGCACTACGATGCTTCGGGTCATGCAGCTTGCCGAATCACTCATTGATAAAGGGACTCTGCGAAGAATCGCCTTTCAAGACATTTCGGACAAGGATGCGAGATCGGCTGCGGAAATGCTCATTGTTGGCACGACAATCAATGTCGTTTCCGTTCGCGAATTCGAGGGTATGCCTGTTGGTAGCGGCAGGCCGGGACCCGTCGGTTCGGCACTGAATGATTTATTGGTTAAGGATATTGCATCGAACGGCGCATTGCGAACCGACTATTGATGGTGGAACCCTATGGCAAATTTTGATGAAGTCATCCGGAAAAGTCGCGTCTGCCTGAACATGACAGACACGAGCGGGCAACAGGTGATCGCGACACTGATCGATTCGGCTGTGACTGGAGGGGTGTTGCCTGTTCAGTACAAGGATGAGGCCATCCGGGCTGTCCTCAAGCGTGAGATGAGCGCATCAACTGCCTTGCCGGATGGGATTGCCTTGCCGCACGGGCGTACAGACTGCGTTGAGGATATCGTTTGCGTCATCGGCATACATCCGCAAGGTATCTTTTTTGGGGCTCCTGACAACCAGACATCGCACATTTTCGTTTTGTTGCTGGTGCCCGCAACCGTCGGATGTAACCATATCCATTTTTTGGCGAATCTGAGTCGGCGTCTCATGGAGCCTTCATTGCGGAACGCACTCCTCGCCGCTTCGACTGAAGACAAAGCGCTGCAAACCATCCTGTCCTATTCTGATGAGGGAAACTATTAATGATGAAACCATTGATGCTGCAAGGTGCGCCAGCCTTCTCACAGTTCCGTCTCGACGCTCTGGTCGAAAAAATTAAGGCGGCTGTTACAGGCCTTAACACCATTACAATCGATACTTGTTTTGTGTATCTCATCGATCAATCAGGCAATCTTGATGAGCAGACGTTTGGCAGGGTTTGCTCCCTGCTGGGTGCCGACGGGCATGCGCAGCCTCGGCATGGTTTTTTCGTGACACCTCGGAAGGGAACAATATCGCCTTGGTCATCGAAGGCGACAGACATCTTTCACAATTGCGGGTTGACGTCCATCTCGCGTGTTGAGCGCGGCGTGCATTTCCGGGTTTGTGCGGACGGACACGAACTGACTCTCGAAATGCTTCGCCCTGTGCTTGGCGGATTACATGACCGCATGACAGAGGGTGTGTATCTGGACTTGGATGACTTTTTTGTTCACCGTCCGCCAGTTCCTGGACGCTCTTTCGATGTCCTGAACTCTGGCATTGCCGCTCTTGAAGAGGCTAACCGGACAATGGGATTGGCATTGAGCGATGATGAGATCCGCTACCTTTACGACAGTTACATCAAGGCGGGCCGTAATCCGACCGACACAGAACTTGTCATGTTCGGCCAAGTCAACTCCGAACACTGCCGCCACAAGATTTTCAATGCCGACTGGATCATTGACGGCAAAGCGAAACAGCACTCGCTTTTCAACATGATTAAGCACACGCATGCGTGTCATCCGGAAGGCACGCTTGTCGCATACAAAGACAATTCGGGTGTTATAGAGGGGTTTCATGCGGCGGGTTTTTCAGTTGATCCTGAGACGCGGCGTTATCACTTTGAAGAGGATCAGATCGATATCCTGATGAAAGTTGAGACGCACAATCACCCGACAGCGATCTCTCCTTTCCCGGGGGCCGCAACAGGGGTAGGAGGCGAGATTCGCGACGAGGCCGCAACAGGGGTGGGATCAAAAAGTAAAGCTGGCCTCGCAGGGTTCATGGTTTCCAATCTGCGCGTCCCTGAATTCCTGATGCCGTGGGAGAAAGAGTACGCTGAATTTCCGCGACGCCTCGCGTCGCCCCTGTCTATCATGATTGAAGGCCCGATCGGAGGCGCGGCTTTCGGAAACGAATTTGGCCGCCCTCAACTCTGTGGTTTCTTCCGAACATACGAAGAGACCGCCGCAGGAAAGTACAACGGCTACCACAAACCGATCATGTTGGCAGGCGGCATGGGAAACATCCGGCGCAATCAGGTCTACAAGAAGCCCGTCGTGCCGGGTTCCCTGATTGTGCAGCTCGGTGGCCCAGCAATGCGCATAGGTCTCGGCGGAGGCGCAGCTTCGTCGATGGCCACAGGCAGTAACGACGAGGCCCTTGATTTCGATTCTGTGCAACGTGGCAACGCCGAGATGGAGCGCCGGTGCCAAGAGGTGATCGATGCGTGTGTTGCGTTGGGAGAGAATAATCCCATCCTGAGCATTCACGACATTGGCGCAGGCGGACTTTCCAACGGTTGCCCCGAGCTTGTTGAAAGCACTGGCGCGACGTTTGAGCTCCGGGCGGTGCATAATGAGGAGCGCTCGATGAGTCCGATGGAAATCTGGTGCTGTGAGGCGCAGGAACGATACGTGCTCGCTATAGCACCAGCTAACCGGGCCCGTTTTGAAGCGCTTTGCGAGCGTGAGCGTTGCCCGGTGGCGTTTATCGGGACGGCGCGGGATGATCAGCGGCTTGTATTGAATGACAGCCACTTCGGAGATAAGCCCATCGATATGGATATCCGTGTGTTACTCGGTAAACCGCCGCGTATGGTTCGCGATGTGACGCATGCGGAACCGCAGGTTACTTCGCTTGCTCTTGATGGGATCGAGCCGGCTGCAGCGTTGGAACGTGTGTTGCAACTTCCTGCGGTTGCGGACAAGACGTTTCTGATCACGATCGCTGACCGCTCCGTGACCGGTCTTGTTCACCGCGACCAGATGGTGGGGCGGTATCAGCTCCCCGTAGCCGACAATGCCGTCACCGTTACGGGGTACCAGTGTTACACCGGAGAGGCAATGGCAACGGGGGAGCGGACGCCGATTGCGGTACTCGATGCTCCTGCAGCGGGACGAATGGCTGTGGCAGAAGCACTGATGAACATCGCGGGCACGAATATCGGCGCTATCGGCAACATCAAGTTGTCCGCGAACTGGATGTGCGCCTGCGGAGAGAGTGGCGAAGACGCAAAACTTTTTGATACCGTTGCGGCAGTTGGCCTGAAATTCTGCCCCGAACTCGGCGTATCGATCCCCGTCGGGAAAGACTCGCTTTCGATGCGGACTGTGTGGCAGGACACACAAGGCGTGTCACACCGGCAAATCGCGCCCTTGAGCCTTATTGTCAGCGCATTCGCCCCGGTCAAAGACGTGCGGAAAACGCTGACTCCAGATCTGAAACCCGGCGACAGTTCACTTCTGTTGATCGACCTCGGAAAGGGTAGAAATCGGCTTGGTGCGAGCGCACTGGCACAGGTCTACAATCAGGTAGGGGAGGACTGTGCCGACGCCGATGATCCCGCGTTGGTTCGCGCGTTTTTCGATGCGATGCAGATGTTGGTCGAGCAAAGGCTGTTGCGGGCCTATCATGACCGTTCGGACGGTGGGGCCGTAGTCGCATTGGCGGAAATGGCGATTAGCGGCGGACGCGGGCTGAGCGTTACGCTGCCAGGGACAGACCCTCTGGGTGCGCTGTTCAGCGAGGAGCTTGGCGCCATTCTGCAGGTGGATGATGACCATCTTGCTGACGTGTTCCGGGTGCTGAAGTCGTTCGACCTTGCTGACGCCATGATCACAACAGTGATCGGGAAAGTGTCCGATAACCGAATATTCCGCATTGTGAGTGCGGGCGGTGAGGCTATCGAGACGGATCTGACACGCTTGCGGCGCACGTGGTCTGCGTTGACGTGCCGGATGCAAGCGTTGCGGGATAATCCGGTATGCGCGTGGCAGGAGTATGACAACGGTTTGGACGCGGATGACCCGGGAATGTCGTTCAATCTGAACTATGCCCCCGACGAGGCCGTACACATTGTTGCCCATCAGAAACCGAAGATGGCGGTTCTGCGTGAACAGGGTGTAAACGGTCATGTCGAAATGGCCGCGGCATTTGCGCTGGCCGGGTTCGAATCGGTCGATGTCCACATGACGGATCTGCTGAATGGACGGGTTGATCTTGCGGGGTTCAATGGCGTTGTTGCCTGCGGCGGGTTCTCGTATGGCGATGTGTTGGGCGCAGGCTCCGGATGGGCGAGAAGTATTTTGTATAACGGTCGGTTGGCGCAAATGTTCAAGACGTTTTTTGAGCGTCATGACACCTTCACGCTGGGGGTCTGCAACGGGTGCCAGATGGTGTCCCAACTCAAAGGGATTATCCCCGGTGCGGAACACTGGCCACAATTCAAGCGCAATGTTTCGGAGCAGTTTGAGGCCCGTTACGCGACGTTAGAGGTTATGGAGTCGCCGTCCGTCCTCCTCAAGGGAATGGCCGGGTCTCGCCTGCCGATTGCCGTCGCGCACGGGGAAGGGTTGGCGGTTTTTGAATCGCCTAAGGATGAGGCGGATGTCATCGCCGCGTTGCGCTATGTGGACGGGCGTGGGCAGGCAACAGAGCGCTATCCGTGGAACCCCAACGGATCAAAGGGCGGACTGACCGGGTTCACCACGCGCGATGGGCGTGCGACGATTCTGATGCCGCACCCTGAGCGAGGCTTCCGTTCCGTCCAGTTGTCCTACAAGCCAGAGGGGCTTTTCACAGGAGAAGCGGGGCCTTGGATGCGCCTTTTCCGTAACGCCTATGCGTTTGTTTCAAAAGCGTGACGGGATTTCGCTTGTCGGTTGTTGGGGCGGTTAAAATCGGGTATAGTACCGCCATGATACGGACTGGAATAGGCTACGATTCCCATCGGCTCGTTGAGGGGCGCCGATTGGTTCTTGGCGGGGTCTGCATCCCCCATGAACGAGGACTGCTTGGGCATTCCGATGCCGATGTGCTGACTCATGCGATCTGCGATGCGCTTCTGGGTGCCGTGGCAGACGGCGATATTGGACAGCATTTCCCTGACAATGACCCGGAATGGAGAAATGCCGACAGCACACTTTTGCTCGGACGCGTAGCGGAGCGTCTTGAGCGCACCGGATGGCGTATTTTGAACACAGATGCGACGGTCATTACGGAAGCGCCTAAACTCGCGCCGTATATTCTGCAAATGCGGAATCGACTTGCTGATGTGATGGATGTTGACGTGTCGTGCGTCTCTGTCAAAGCTAAAACCAATGAAGGGCTGGATGCTGTCGGCCGGCGTGAAGGGATCAGTGCCATGGCGGTGGCGACGGTATCACGTATCGAATTGACGTAAACGGGAGTTATGGGGGTAAGTGAGCAAATGATTCGGGTTTATAATAGTCTGACGCGAAGCAAAGAGCCACTGGAATTGATTGAGGCAGACCATCTGCGGATGTATACATGTGGGCCTACCGTTTATAATTTTGCGCATATCGGCAATTTTCGCGCGTATGTCTTCGAAGACATCTTGCGCCGTGTCGCGCTGTTCAACAACATCCGTGTGACACAGGTGATGAACCTTACGGATGTAGACGACAAGACCATTCGCGGTGCTTTGGCTGCATCCGTTAAGCTGACGGATTTCACAAAGCAGTATGTGAACGCTTTCTTTGAGGATATCAAGACGCTGAATATCCTTCCGGCGGAATACTACCCCGCCGCGACAGACCACATCCCCGAAATGATCGCGTTGGTGGAAAGGCTTTTCGAGAGCGGTTTGGCGTATAAATCCGAGGACGGTTCCGTGTATTTCAGCGTTGCCAAGTTACCGGGGTACGGGAAGCTGGCGCACCTCGACCGCGACAGCCTTCGGGCTGGTGCGAGGGTGTCTCAGGACGAGTACGAGAAGGAGAGCTACGGCGACTTCGCGCTCTGGAAGGCATGGGACGAGAAGGATGGTGACGTCGTATGGGAATCACCGTGGGGGAGAGGACGTCCCGGATGGCATCTCGAATGTTCCGCCATGTCGATAAAGTATTTAGGCGAAACGTTTGACCTGCACACCGGCGGAATCGATAATCTATTTCCGCACCATGAAAATGAAATCGCGCAGGCAGAGGGCGCGACAGGGAAGCCGTTTGTCCATTTCTGGATGCACTGCGCACATTTGCGTGTCAATGGCGAGAAAATGTCGAAGTCTCTTGGGAACTTCTTCACTTTACGCGATCTGATCAACATGGGCTGGTCGGGACGGGAGATCCGCTATGTGCTAATCAATGGACATTATCGGCAGGCGCTGAATTTCACGTTTGATGCCTTGGGGGCCGCGCGTGCTTCTCTTGCGCGTATCGACGAGTGCGTCGATGCGCTTACCGAGCGGAGTGGGGGAGCACCCGCGGGAGTCGTGCCTGCATGGGCGGAGCAGACCAGGAATGAATTCGCGGAGGCGGTCAATGACGATCTAAATATGCCCGAGGCGCTTGCGGCAGTGTTCGCGCTTATCCGTGAAAGCAATACGGCGATGCATCAGAACGCGCTCACACCGCAAGAAGCTTCTGCGGTCTTGTCGGTTTTCGACCAATTTGACTCCGTGTGCGGCGTGATCAGGTTCGGCCGTCCCACCGTTGCAACCGGACTGCCGCCAGACATCGCCGTGCGTGTTCAGGCGCGTGCGGAGGCACGTGCAAATAAGGACTGGGCTGGCGCCGACCGTATCCGTGATGAGCTTGCCGGATTGGGCTGGGAAGTCCGCGACTCGAAAGAGGGCCAGAAAGTCAGGAAACTGTAAGATGAGTGGCCCCGGAAAATTCATAACTTTTGAAGGCCCCGAGGGTAGCGGGAAATCCACGCACATCCGTTTGTTGGCGGATTACCTGTGTTGCAGGGGGTATCAGGCGATCGTGACACGTGAGCCGGGAGGGACTCCAACAGGCGAGGCAATCCGTAATCTTCTGCAGCACAATGAGTCAGGGGAAGCTCCCGTGCCACGGGCCGAAGTCCTCCTTTTTTTGGCAAGTCGAGCGCAGCATGTCGAGCGGTTAATTCGTCCTGCGCTGGCGGCAGGAACATGGGTCCTGTGCGACCGTTTTGTGGATTCGACATTTGCATACCAAGGATACGGGCGCGGGTTTGATCTCCCGGAACTGTGTGCGGTTAATGCGTTCGCCACGGGTGGTCAGAAACCAGACCTGACAATCCTGCTCGACGTGCGCCCCGAGACAAGCCGCGCACGTTTGCTGACGCGTCAGTCTCTGACATCCGCCAGTCCCGACCGCATTGAACGTGAGGCAGACGATTTCCACGTTCGGTTGCGGAACGGCTTTTTGGAAATGGCAAAACACGCCCCTGACCGCTTTGCCGTTTTCGACTCGGAGCGGGACCGGGACGTTGTGGCGGCAGAAATCCGTGCAACCGTTGAGCGACGGTTTTTCGGAGGGCATCACGTCAATGCTGATTGATGAGACCTTTCAGATGATCAAACGCGCGATCGACTCCGGTCGCCCAGCCCACGGATATTTGATTGTCGGCCCTGTGCGCGGGGTTGGGATGGATCTTGCGTTGAAAATCCTGCAGGTGTTGTTCTGCACGGCGGAAAACAAACCCTGCGGCACATGTGACGGGTGCCGACATGTTACAGGCAGAATGGAAGCGGATATACACTGGATCTTCCCTGAAAAAAAGTCGCGGATAATCAGCGCAGACCAGATACGCGAAAACCTGATCCATGAAGTGACGCAAACCGCGTTCTCGGGGGGCTGGAAAGCTGGGGTAATCATCGGGGCCGACCGTTTGAATGAAGCGTCAGCAAACGCATTTCTTAAGACACTTGAAGAACCGCCGGAGAGAACACTTTTCCTTCTCCTTTCGGACGCGCCGCAGCAGTTGCTGCCGACTATTGTTTCGCGTTGCCAGCGAATTGACCTTGACGATGTGCGCGACTTGAGCGAGCCATGGAAAAGCCGCGTCCTTCAAGTCCTGTCTGGGCGAGCATGGGGGAAACCGTTGGAGAACTTGGCGATGGCGAATGTGTTGTTCTCCATTTTGTCCGATATGAAGGAACGCGCGGAGCAGATCGTCAAAGACGAAGCGCGACAAGAAACCGCAACGGAGGACGATGATGAGGTCTTTGAAGCACGGGTCAGTGCGCGATATAAGGAGCTGCGGACTGATCTTTTGCTCGGTATGATGAGATGGTTTCGGGATATCTTTGTGCTGAAGGCTGGCGGAAACGTGGCATTGGTTTACTGCCGTGAGCATCTTGATGAGCTTAAGCAGCGTGCGGACAGACTGACTCTGGCGCAGGCGATCTATAATTTAGGGGCGGTAGAAGAGTTGGCTCGACAAATGGAGCGTAATATTTCTGAAGAAACGCTCTTGGCCTACACGCTGGATCGTCTCAATCACGGAGTTGCCTAGTGGTCAGTACGCAAACAGTCGGACGCGTTCAGATGCCCGAGAACGGCATTTTCATGTGCAAGTTACCCGGATCGATATCCGTTGCGCCGGGGGATAAGTGCATCGTTGAATTTGACTACGGACTTGACTGCGGGATTCTCCTCGAACTGCTTGCTCCGACTGGAAACCCAGACAAGCCCGAAAAGACACCCGCTTTCAGGGTAGTGAGAAAATGTGCGCCAGAGGATGCGAATCGGTTTTCTGAGAACGACGCACTGGCCCAAAAGGCAAAGCATGCGTTTGACGGTTCCGTCCGACATGAAAAGGGTCATGTCAAGATCCTGCACGTGCGATTCTCGTATGGCAGAGACCGCTTGTTCATCAGGTATTCGGCTGCGGTATCGGTAGACCTTCGACGGTTTGTTGGTCAGTTGCAGCGCGACTTCAAGACGCATGTTGACTTGTGGCAGGTCGGCGTTCGTGACGAGGCCGCGCTGATCGGATGTCTTGGCTCATGCGGGCGGACGGTCTGCTGTAAATCATGGCAACGGCAATTTCTTCCGGTAAACGTCAGAATGGCGAAAGAGCAGGAGATGTCACTCAATCCCGTTTCGATCAACGGGAGTTGCGGGCGCCTGAAATGCTGCTTGCGTTTTGAGCATGAGCAGTATTGTCAGGCAGGTGAGTCCCTGCCAACACACGGCACCATGATTGCCTGCCATGAGCATGAAAACACGGAAGGGTTTGTCATCGGTCGCGATGTGATGCGGGGAAGAATTACAGTCCGCACCAAAGATGGCCGATTCCTGACATTGGCAAAGGATGCGTTTCACGTAGTCCGCGCCGCTCAACTGGATGAACGAAATAACGAGGTGAATCATGAAGATTCTGCTGGTGAATGGGCCTAATCTCAAACTGCTTGGAACACGTGAACCGTCCATCTACGGGAAGGATACGCTGGATTCCATTGTTCAGCGGACACGGGATTATGCCGCATCAAAAGGCGTTTGTCTTGAAGCCTTCCAGAGCGACATTGAGGGCGAGCTTGTGGCTTCGATTGGAAATGCGCGCGGGGTGTTTGACGGGGTTGTGATCAATCCCGCAGCCTATACGCACACCAGTGTCGCTCTGCGGGATGCGATCTCTGCATGTGGATTGCCAACGGTTGAAGTGCACCTTTCCAATACCCATAAACGCGAATCATTCAGGCATAACAGCCTGACAGCCCCAGCTTGTATCGGACAGATCATGGGGTTCGGTGGCGCTGGATATGAACTTGCCATCGCGGCTCTTTTGAGACATTTTTCTGAAATGAAAGGGGAATGATCATGAAGCGACAACGTGCTAAAACCGCCGTGGACGTTTGGATTGTCGGCTCAATTGGTATTGATGACATCAAGACGCGCACGTCTGACCGCAAGAACCTGATGGGCGGCTCTTTGCCATTCAGTACGGTTGCGTCTTCATTTTTTGCGCCGACAGGGGCTGTCGGAGTCGTAGGGACGGATTTTCCGGCGGCATTCGGCAAGAAATGGCGGTCGTATGGAATCGACCTTACTGGCGTACAGAGCCAAGAGGGATCGACTTTCCGGTGGGCATGTGTTTACGATGACAACATGATTGAGAGGACAACACTTAAAACCGAATTAGGTGTTTTCGCCTCTTTCAAACCTGAGCTTCCTGAAACCTACCGACGTGCGCCGTTCATCCTTCTCGGAAACATCCAGCCCGAGCTGCAGATCCATGTTCTGGAGCAGGCTAATAGTCCACGATTCGTCGTTCTCGACACGATGAACCTCTGGATTGATATTGCGCGGTCGGCACTCTGCAAGGTCATCAAGCGTGTCGATCTGCTGACGTTAAACGACGGCGAGGCCCGTCTTTTAACCAAGAAATGGAACCTCTTCGACTGTGCGGAGGCGATCCTGAAAATGGGGCCATCCTATGTGATCATCAAGAAAGGTGAGCATGGCGCGTTGTTGTTTTCGAAGAAAGGTTTGTTTATTGTCCCAGCTTATCCTGTCTCAAAACTTGTTGACCCGACAGGCGCAGGCGATTCGTATGCGGGCGCGTTCATCGGTTTCTTGGCGCGGGAAGGCCGTGTCACCGAATCTTTGTTGCGACAGGCGTTGATCCATGCCAGTGCGGTGGCTTCTTTTGGGGTAGAAGGGTTCAGCCTTGAGCGTTTCGAGCGGCTCACCCTGAGAGATGTTGAAAAACGTGTGCAACACCTCAAGCGTATGACTGCGATACCGTGAATTTTTCGCTTCTCATAAAGCCTGCTTCTGCCGACTGTAACCTCGCGTGCGAGTATTGCTTTTACTCAAAAAGCAAAAGCCTTTACCCTGAAGTACCGCGGCCTCGGATGGATGAAAAGGCGCTTACTCAGGTCGTCAAGTCATACCTCCAGACACCGCAGAAGGTGCATGCGTTTGTCTGGCAAGGGGGGGAACCCCTGTTGATGGGGGAGACGTTTTTCCAGCGGGTTGTCGACTTGCAGATGGCTTATGCGTCACAACGAGTTGAAATTTCAAATTCAGTCCAAACGAACGCGGTATTGCTGACCGACCGTTTTGCCAGACTGTTCCGCGCATATCGGTTTCTGACTGGCGTGAGTCTCGACGGGCCGCAACATTTGCACGACCGTGCACGCATTTCAGTGGCAGGGGAGGGGTCTCACCAACGTGCACTGAGCGGTATCGCGTGTTTAAAGCGGAACCACTCTGAATTTAATATTCTGACTCTGGTGAGCAAGCATAACGTTCATTTTCCGGTAGAGATCTATGAGTACCTTACGGAAGAGATCGGTGCCACATTTCTACAGTTTATTGAATGCGTGGAATTGATAGGGGGGGGACAGCCGCAGGATGGGGGAGCGTTGGAAGTTGCCCCGTACTGCATTTCGGCGTATGAATGGGGCGACTTTCTCTGCGCGGTTTTCGACCGTTGGTATGAAAAAGACACCCGCCGAGTTTCTGTCCGCCTGTTTGATACAGTTATCGCAAAAATGGTTGCAGGGAACGATATTTGTTGCACATCTGGGCTAGATTGTCGGCAGTATTTTGTGGTTGAGCATAACGGGGATGTCTATCCATGCGATTTCCATGTGTTACCCGAGCTTAAGTTGGGGAATGTGCTCACACACACGTGGGAAGAGATGACCAATTCAGATATCTTTTTGCGATTTGGGGGGCGTAAAAGGGATATTCATGGCGATTGTAAAAATTGTGAGTACTTCCGATTCTGTGCGGGTGATTGTCCGAAAAACCGTGTAGGGCATCGCAGTGGACGTGCGGCAGAAAAAAGTTTCCTGTGCCAAGGATGGAAGAAATTCTACGGATATGCTTTGCCGCGCCTAGAGTTACTCGCCGATAAAGTTCGTTCCCGCGAATAGGAACATGCTACACTGAATTTGACAACGGAGCACCGCGCTTCTACTTGTCATAACACATATTTACCGCCGTTGAAGGTGCTATATCTGCGCCTTCGTGTAAACGGCGGGGTGATAAGTGGAACTTTCGAGTTGTCGTTATCTTGTCCTTGTTTTGGGCATTACTGATTCCGGCGGTGTTTTCACGCAAGATTTGCATTGGGTGAAGTGCCATTACAGTCCATTGTCGGATGATCCTCGTTCGGTGTCAATCTCTTCTGCCGCTTACTCGCAATTGTATGCGGCTCTCAAGAAATCCCGTTCCACTTTCAATGTGACTTCGGCTAGTTTCCATTGTGTGGAGTCAATCCCTCGCGCCGGTTCGGATTTGACGGATTCCGTCCCAGTCGATCTTGGAACGCCTTTTATCGATGCCTTGCTTTCTGTTCGCGTGCGCTTCACCGAAAGGGGGGCGTATTAATGAAAGGCAAAAACGGCGTTGTTCGCGTGCTGTCTCTCGGGGCTGGTGTCCAGTCTTCGACTATCGCCCTTATGATCGCCCATGGGGAAATTGAGCCTGTCGAGTTCGCCGTTTTCGCGGACACTGGCGCGGAACCGGATCGGGTTTACCAGTATCTTTCTTGGCTTGAAAAACAGGTGCCGTTTCCTGTGTATCGCGTCATGGAGAAACAAGGTCTTACTCGTAATATTGAGGAATGCGCTTCCGGCGGGATTAGTCATTGTGCGAGACCTCCTTTGTTCGTTTCTTTGCGAGGCGGTCGTGTCGGAATTCTTCGGCGTCAATGTACTGGTGATTACAAGATTAGTCCTATTCGGCGCGAGGTGCGTAAACGTTGTGGTGGTCGTCGTGTGGTGCAACTTATTGGCATTTCCACTGATGAAGTCAGGCGCGTTAAATCTTCGTGTGTCCAATATATTGACCACGAGTGGCCATTAATTAGCATGGGCATGAGTCGGCAGGATTGCAAGAGTTGGCTTTTCCGTCATTGGTATCCAACCCCGCCGCGTTCGGCCTGTGTTTATTGTCCGTTCAAGTGTGACGCTGAATGGCGTTTGCTTCGGGATGATGATCCGAAAGGATGGGCTGAAGCATGCCGTATGGATGATCTTATGCGAGGGGCTTTGACGGGTAATGGTGCTCGTTGTTTTGTCCATCGTTCTTGTGTTCCTCTTTCCGAGGTGGATTTGTCTACGGAAGAGGATCGGGGACAAATGAGTTTTGCTTTTGATTGTGAAGGGATGTGTGGCGTATGAAAAAACCTGCTCTCCAGAAAATGCCTTCCCTCAAGGTCTGTGATGTCAAGGCCGCTCTGGCCTCCGCCGATTCCTCTATTCATGCGGCGGCTGTCAAAGCTGAATATCGGCGGCGCAAGTATCGCAGTAAAAAAGTCCTTCTCGACGAGTTCAACAAACTTCTTCGGCATGTCGAGTTCGAGCACAAAAAGCTGATTGGGCTTGAGCGTGTCACAGGGATTTCGTTTGAGGGTGGCCGTTGTTCCACCTTCATCTACAACGTCAGCATTGACGGGGTGCCTTATCGCGTCTCGACGCTACAGGGTGCCATTGACTTCCTTCAAGGGTTTTCCTCGGGTCTGGCCTGTGCTCGGGGTCTTGTGCTTCCTGATTCTGGGGGCGCGGTTAATCACGGGCAATTGATGATCGGAAAAGGAGCGTGAAAAATGGCTGTAAAGTTCGACAAGGTGGCGGAAATCCGGCGCGAGTTTGTGGATGAATTGATTAACCTTCCCGCCCGTACAAAGAACGGGCAACAGTTGGCGGCGTCCACGTACCGCAAGCGTTACTACAACGCGGAAATGGACGGCGAGGCGGTTCTTCTCCGCGTCCGCGACGGGGTGGACGTTCCTCTCACCCTCAAGAAGGGGGATGAAGTCCGCGTTGTGTTTGAACAGGTCGGGGTGGAGTCTGACGTTTCGCAGATGTACGTCAATTCCATCGTTCCGATTCCCAAGGCTGGGAAGTGACGGGCAAAGGGGGGCGCGGCGTAGCCGCGCCCCCCGCGCCCGTCTAACCTTGTTTTATATCGAACAATTGTGCAAGGGGGTTCCTATGGCGGCTCGGTATCAGGTCTCTTGGATTCAGATGGGGAAGCGTCACTCGGTCACGTTCGCTTTCGCTGAACGTGCCGTTGATGCTTTTCTGAACAAGGTCAATGAAGAGTCCCGTTTTGGCGGGATGGATAATCCTCCTGTTTCTCGTGCGCGGCTCCGGTATCTCGGGCCGAACGGCGAACGTTCGCCGGAAATGAGGGGCAAATGAAGTTGCTTGTTGAACTTGAGAAACGCGACGGCGAATGGTTCGGGCGTCTTCTAACGCCTGATCGGGTGGAGTTGGCTGGTGTCGATTTCATGACTCGGGAAGAGACAATCGATCACTGCAAGGGTTTTGTCGAGTCTGCCGCCGATATTTTGGGAGGCTGATATGTCGGTTAAAAGCTCTACCGCCCTGCAATACAACGTCAAGCTTTTAGAGGATGCTCTGCCTGACGGAGAGTGCCTTAAAATGTGGACGTTCACGCTTCCCGTCCGGCTTCATCCGGTCGTGGGTGCGGCTATGTGGCAGGATGTGGCAAGGGAGTTGAAGCGTTCCATGGGCTTCAAGGGTGTCCGCGTTTTCGAGCTTCATCCCGGCGGGCACGGTCTGCATGTCCATGTGGCAGTCAACCAATGGTTTGACGTGCACGAGGTTCGCATGATCTGTCAGCGTTTCGGCTGGGGTCGCGTGCATGTCGAGGACTGGGATAATCGTGGGGTTCTGACCTGCGGCGAATATCTCGCTAAATATCTGACCAAACAGAACAAGGTGTGGCAGGGTATGCACCTGCGGGGCGTCCGCTGGTGGGCGACTTTCGGCGACCTGCCGGACAAGGTGCGCGTCCGTGATGTTTCGATTGACTCCCCTCGCCGCCGTCTTTGGGATTTGATTCCCTCGTGGGTGGTCTGCCATATCATGGGCGTTTCTTACAACGAGGGAGAGGGGGAGTGTTCCAATCCTACGGCGCACAAGCGGCGCGTCGTGGCGGCATGTAAAGAGGCTTTCCGTTCGTATTATCTGAAGCAGGGTTTTTCATCCTCCGCTCAAGCGGTCGCGTGCGGTGTGAAGTTCAACGGGGCTCGTGCTTACAACTGGGCGAAGATGTGGCTCGTCAACCGCATTTATTTCGATGTCGGGCGGATTTCCGATTACTTCGACGGTTCGCGGGATTTCGGTATGCGGTTCCGTACTTTGGGCTGGAACTGTGAGCGCGTGCGCTCTATGGCCTTTCATCCGTGTCCTTTTTAAGGGGTCGTTATGCTAGATCGGTTCTTGGGTTACGCTCAAAAAGTCTGCTGGATTTTGATTCTGCTTTCTGCGTTTTCGCTGGTCTTTGTCGAGTTGTTCTTTTGGGTCAAGGCGTGTCTTTTTCTTTGGGGGGTTTGAATGACTTTCTTCGGGTTCAATTTCTCTGCGTATTTGCCGCTCTTCATCCGGTTCGCCTTGCTCTGGATAGGGTGCAAGTCGTTTCTGTGGCTGTGCCGCACGTATCGCCATTTGTTCCTTTCCGGCAGGGCGGACGGCAAGGGTAGGGGAGGGTGGAAAAAATGAGTCCTTTTATCTCTTCTGCAATGGCTGGTTTCGCTTCGGGGCTCGCGTCGTGGTATGCGATTTTCAAACTGCTGGCCATTTTCCGTTCTTTCAATGCGGGCATTTCCGATGCTTTCCGCAACGACTGACGGCGTGCTCCTCGGCGGTCTGGGGAATGGGGTCACTATGAAAAAACTGATGATGGTTCTTGCTCTCTCGTCTTCTTCGGTGCTTGCCGATGTTGGCGCGGGCGATTTGATCGACTCTGCGCAAAGCGAGGTTATGAGCAACATTTCTGCCGTGGGTACGGCTTTGCTGGTCGTGTTAAGTGCCGCGTTCGTTCTCAAGGCTCTTCCGTGGCTCGGGCGTAAGCTCGGCGTGTTTTTCTCCCGTCTGCATAACTGATTTCCGGCATGTTGCCGGATGGCCGCGCCTCGGGCTTTAATCAGGGGCAGAAGGTAGGTACAAGATGAAAAAGAACAAGTTCCAGAAGCTGGGTCTCGCAATCGCGTTTGCCGCCATTTCGGCCACGTCGGTTCTTGCGGAAGGCACCTCCGCCGACAGCCTGATTTCGACCGCGCAGGGCGAGGTTACGGGCTACATCACGTCCCTTGGGACTGCCCTCGGCGCGGTTCTGGCGGCTGGCCTCGGGCTCAAGGCTCTGCCGTGGGTCGCCCGTAAGGTGGGCGGCTTCTTCCGTGGCTAGTCTGCGGGGATGATTCTCTACTCGATGCTTCGGCCTGCGAGTCCTTTTTATGGAGTTCACATTATGGAAGAGGTTATCGAATGTCTTCATGTCGCAATGTTTTTCGGCGGGTGGCTCTGTGCGGTCTGCTTCTGCGGGTCTCTTCGGTAGAGGCTTATACCGTCGTCAGCTTTTCCGGCGCGGGGGCTCCTAGGTCTGCCATTGCTGGGGATAATTTTGCGGACGCTGTAAGTAAGGGTGGCCGTCCCACTTTTTGGGGGTCAAATTACGCTACGGGTTTCAAGTGTCCATCGAGTAAACCTTCTTCTATCGACCCCTCGAACAAGCACGCCAGTTCTAAGACGGGATACCTTTTTGTTTACGGCGGTTCCTTCCATGCCCAGGTTTCTTCTTCGTGGAATCCGCCTTCTTATATCGGATCTGTCACTTTCCATTCTTGCCGTCAGTGTCGGTTGGGAGGCGATAATATTGGGTGGGACACATGGGCTTTCTCGACTTACGAGTGTTCCACGAATGTTATGCCTCGGTGGGCTTTCGACTCTCCGCATGTTGACAGTGTGCAATTGGAGACTTCCGGCGGGAACGTGATCGGCGGGACTGTTAATCTCAAGACCCCCGATGGCGGCGTTCACGGTCAAACTGGCGAGTGGAATGATTACGACTTCAACACGCCTCCTCAATGGGTATGGTATCCCGAATTTGACCCCGAGGGGGGCGGCGGCGACGGTGTGCCGGAAGCCCAGAATATGAACTATTGGACACAGTCCAAGGTTGGAAATATTGTGTCTGGGGTGCTTTCAATTGATGACCGTCTTCGTCAATTGAAGGATGATTATTTAGAGCATTTCGGCCATGCAATGAATAGTTGGGAGGTTGCTAACGCTTATTATGACCAGTGGCGGGCATACAGGGATAGTACGGCTTCGCATCGTTCTATTGTAGAACAGTTCATGGCCGCTCAAGCTCAAGGCCAGAATCAAGGGTTTGCAAATATCGTCTCTGCTGTGTCTCAATATGTAAATCCTTTGGATGACATTAAAACGTTGCTTGCCCAGATCAGGGACAAACCTGTTTCATCGTCCGAGCCTGCGCCGGAATATGTATCCTTGCCGCCTGTCTCTGATTTTGTTCCTCCGTCCGATTTGTCCGGCGGCGGGCAAACGGAAATTGATGCCATGTTGGGCACGTTGGAAACCGATATTAACACGGCTGGGGATATGGTTTCCGAGTACGGTTTTTCTATTCAATCCGCTTTCGGGTCTCTGATGGGGAGTTGGGACGGCATAGGCCGGACTGCTCCCAACGTCGTTTTAAGTCTGACTCTCCCTCTTCTCGGGTCGTGGAATTTCAACTATGACTTCACGCAGTGGAACGACCTCATTCAGTTCTTTCGCGGGCTGTGCGCTGTCATGGTCTGGCTTTGGCTTTGCTTCGCGGTGTCGCGTTTGTTGGGTGATGTGTTCAATGGCGGTTAAAGGATCGGAGATTTATCATGGGTATTCGGGAAGATTTATCGTCGCTTCGCAATCTCTTCGGGGATGTTAAAAGCTGGCTTGTTTGGTTTTCCTCGCACCCTATTTTCCGTTGGGTGACTGGTGGGGTTTCCGGCATCATGACATACGGCGGGCTTTATTGGATTGTCAACAAGGTTCTGTTTTTCCTCGGGCAACTCCAGCTTCCTGTGCAAACTTTGCAAACGGGCATTGAGTCCACTAACGCCACATTGTTATCTCGGGCTAATTACTTCTTCCCTTTGGACACTTGCGCAACGGCCGTTCTTCTTTATTCGTCTATCTGGACAACTTGCCTCGTCGTCAAGTTCTGGCTCAAGGCTTTTAAGATCGCCTCCCATGTCGTGGAAAAGGTTCCTTTCATCCAATGATTGAGGCCATGATAGGGATTCCTGGCGGGGGCAAGTCCTTCTACGCCGTGCAACGCTCGCTTTCATATATGTCTGCGGGCGGGGCTGTTTTTACGAATATCCGCTTTTCCGGTGTCGAGTTGTGCGAGGGCGGCGAGGGCTTGGGCAAGTATCGGCTGTCCGATGATTCGCCCGTCCGTCGTGTCCTCCGCAAGCATTACAACTGGGAATATGTTGAGGGTCAATATCACTATATCGACCTTGAAACTTTGGATAATACAGACCTTCTTTCCAGTGTTCCCCGAGGGTCAAAGACAAAGCCGATTTTGTTGGTTCTGGATGAAGTCAACGAATGGTTTGACTCCTTAGATTCCGGCGTCCTCAAGGGCAAGGACGCCAAGGCTGAAAAGTACCGCGAGTTGTTCAAGTTCCTCCGGTTGTCTCGGCATTACCATATCGACGTGCTCTTCTTGCTACAGGATTTCAGCACGTTAAACGCTCGCCTCCGTGGCCTTTGCGCGAATGTCTGGCGTTCAACGGATATGCAAAAATTGCGGGTGCCAGGTATTCCCTTTCGGTTTCCCTTTCCGTGGTTCCTCTGGCAGCAGTATGACAAGGCGGGTAGGGTGTTGGTACGCTCTACAACGTGGCCGAAAGAAAAGCATATCTTCGACTGCTACGACTCGTTTTGCGAGTTCGGCGCGGTGCCGCTCAATGCGTCTCAGTTCAATAGTGATTTCGGGGCGGCTGGCCGTCCTAAGCAGGGAGGGAAAATTATGACAAAGTTTGATCGGGTTTGCGTTTATGGTCTTTTGGTGGCCGTGGTTGTCATGCTGTGGTATCGCGGGGGCGGTTCTGCTGGGGCTCCTGCGGCTCCTGCTGTCGTGTACGTGACAAACAGCCTTCCAGCCGTGGCGTCGGCTCCTGTGGCTTCTGTGGAGTCCTCCCGCCGTCCGTCGCTGGTCGTCTCTTATGAACCCTATGTTTACGGATGCGACGGCATAGACCGTCGCGGGCAAAGTCTCGATTGGGTTCTTGCCTCTGGCCGCAAGTACCGCAAGGGACAGAAAACGCCTCATGGTTTCGTTGTCGATCTTTCGCCCGATTATGTCCGCATGGTGGGGGATGACGGTTGCGAGGCGTTTATTTATCCTCTCGTCATTCAAGGGCAGTTCGACGGCGGGGGGGATCTCGGCGGGGGAGTTCGCGGCTCTTTTGATCGGGGTGGGGGCGTCACTTCCCGACAATGGCCTTGATTATTTCGTTTGCCGCTTCCTGTGACTTGTAGATAAGGATTTCTGCGCGTATCCAGCTTAATACAAGTAGGGTTGTTAAGATCATGGCGCAACCTGCGATAATCCAGAACTGTCTGTCTAGCGGGTGTTTTTGCTTGTGCTCCTGAAACTCGGCTTTTTTTGTCGGGTTCTTCGTTTCGCAGAATGGGCAATAAACCGCTTCAACTGCTTTGCCGTCCGGTAATTCAAATGTTTCCGCGCATTTCCTGCAAGTGATTTTCATGCGTAAAAGGTAGCTCATTTTCTGCGGCATTTCAAACGTAAAAGTTTTGTCCACTTTCTCAAAAGTGGCGGGGGGATGGGGGGCGGAGCCCGCCCATACATGCCTTGTATTTTGCGGCGGGGCTTCCGGTCGGCCTGTCCGGTGGTTCCGGCTCGGTGTTCGGTGGGCTTTCAATCTCCACAACCAGCCGCGTTAATAGGAAAAGAAATTGATTGATTTTCCGTGGAATTAGGCGTGTAATTCCCGACGGGTTTTGACGTGTTCGCGGCAAAGATTTTCGCTGATTTCCCGCGTTTCCTTTTTCGTCTCGGTTTTTTCCTGCGGATTGCCTGAAAAATGCGCTTTGCAAACTGTTCTTTTTCAACGTGTTACGCGGCGCGAAAAATTATGTTATTTTGCGCTTGCAATCCTACTTGTCATAATACATATTATGCGACGCACAAACTAATCCCTTTAAATCACAATGACAGCGCCCCGCCGCGCTGATTCGTATACGGCACAAACAATCTCTACAGATTTTCGCGCGGAATGCCCGTTTATCATAAAAGGCCGATCATCTCTCAAACACGACACAAAATCCCTGAAACAGGCGGCATGAAGCTCACTTACAACGGAAGGTTCACTGGCACCTGCAACCGATGCATGTTTTGCGCCGCATAGACCAAAATCGCGTCGCACCTCATCGTCTTGCACGCGCCGTTCAAGGAAATCAAAGACCACCAACTTGTCATCTTCAAGAACTACCGTCCCTTTTGTTCCTGATATCTCGAGTCGCTTAGACTTACCGGGCCAAGCCGAAGTACTCCCGTAAATGACGCCCAAAGAGCCACCCTTGAATTTAAGGATGGCCGTCGCCGCGTCTTCCGTTTCGATCCCCGGATGTCCGACGGAGGAGCAAAACCCCGCAACCGACTCAACGGGCGGCATCACGTCGCACAAGAGATCAACCATATGAATGGATTGGTTGATCAAGGCCCCCCCCCCATCGAGTCCCTGCGTTCCATGCCACGATGACTTGAAATAGTAGTCGTCGGTACGCCACCAGGGAACATACACACCGGCATAGGTCAATGTGCCGAAACGTCCCTCTCGCATGGCAGTACGGATGGGCTTCAGCGCAGGCATGTACCGGAGTTGAAACGTGCAACCCAAACGAGTCCCAGCCGCTTTATGAGCGGCAATCATTTGATCAATCCGCTCCAACGAAACATCAAGGGGTTTTTCACAAAGCACATGTTTTCCGGCTCGTGCGGCCGCGACCGCAGCCTCCATATGTGCTCCTGAAGGTGTGGCAATCACAAGGATATCAACATCGTCACATTTGAGCATCACATCGAGATTGTCAAACGCGCGACAGCACTCAAAATCAGATGCAAAGCGCATGGCACACTCGGCGTCGCGGCTACATACGGCCACAAGTCGCCCACAGCCCATCGATTGAATGGCCACAGCATGGACACGAGCGATCAACCCAGTACCCACGATTGCAAACCCAAAATTTTCCTCACCCATAAAGCCCCCCCCTAGCACTCGATTTTTTATTTTAGACAATCTCGCCCGATAATGGAAGTTACGAAAGCGCATTAAAGAAAGATGACTTGCAAGCGCAATTTGCAGTTGAACATCGGCACCATTTTGCTATTCTACCAGCCCAACACCACCTATCTGGTGGCCATGAAGAGGAGAATGGCGAATAATGAGTCAGCATACCAGCTTAAAGGGGTCAGGAAAGATTACGGCGAAGCGCAACGTCCTAAAACGGTTTGAGCGTGTCAATCTGTTGAAGAAGCGCGGTCAGTGGAAAGATGGCGACCGTGGTCTCGGTTTGAGAAAAACGAAGCCAGAAGTCTGATCGACGGATTTTCTTGATTTCTCATAACCGCATGAGTGTTCCTCCGTTTGTTGGAGCGACGCACATGTGGTTTTCACTTTTCGGGGCAAGCAACGCAAAAATGCATAAGGCTGTCCTAGTGGCCATTTTATTGTGTCTGCCCGCAATGACTCAGGCAAATGACAATGACCACGTTGCGGCGAGTCCGGTGGATTGCCAGACAAGAATACGTGCTGTCGACGGACGGTTAGCGGTCTATGCGTTTTCAAATACGTCCAGCGAAGTCATTGCTTGGCTTCCCGCAAGCGTATTGTTGAACGTCAAAGGTGATCTGACCGAAAGTCGTTGGGTCTGTGTCGAGCCCACCGATGCAATGAGCGTATGGGTATATCGGGAGCTGATCCGCGACAGTCGCGTCTCCGTCGACAAGAGCCAGATCCGTGCCGGGATCGGAATGGGCTCGCGTCCGGTCGCACGCTTGGACAAAGGGACTCCGGTCGAAATACGTGGCACGTATGGGGAATGGGTGAAGATCAGGCCTCCGCACGGTATCGGTTTTTGGGTTTTGCGCGATCAGGTAGAACCGGTGGCTGATGTGCCCCATCAGGCAACAGAAACCATGCCGTATCTGACTGATGCGGCCACCGATGACATACTCGGCATAAGCCCAAACGAGAAGGAAGTGCGACGTACGGATGAAACGACCGAAATGGCGCTGGATGTGCGCGTTCGCCCCCCTATCGAGTTGGACGGATTCGAATTGGATACAGCTGCTGTGCAGGGGCAGCGACTTTCGTATAGGGGAATTCTTGACTTTGGAGGTGTCGCTTCACCATCATTCCCCTACTACCTGCTGAAACCAAAAGAAAACGGGGAAATGAGCCCCATCTGCCATCTCACACGGACAGCAGGGCTTTGCGACGAACTCACAGGCACAATGGTTGCGATAGAAGGCACAGGGTGGTTCGTAAAGGGATACACAATGCCCGTCGTGATTCCCCGTACCATTTCACGCATCGTAATCGTAGACTAGCGCGCAAAGTCACGAGATTATGATTTACACGGCTCGCACGGATTTGCGAAGTTGCGTGCCATAGAAAAGACAAAACCGACCTTCATGAGGCACGACGTGTCGGACGGCCTGCGGGAGAAAAGATAGAGCGGAGGGTGCCCGAGGCGGCAGCGAGACGACATGCCTCACAAAAGGGGGGCAACACCAAGATACATCTGGCCGTGGATCCGTTTGGTCTTCCGCTCAGAATCTCTGTCACTTCGTGTGCGGTTGTTTACTGTTATGAGGCTCTGCCCCTGATGGGGCTTTCCGCCGAGCATCTGCTCGCAGACAAGCTACCTAACATGGCACCGATTTGTTACTTGGCACCTTGCCTTGCGCTTTATCCCCGCAGAATGCGGTACGCGCCTATCCGGTACGGCTTCCCTTGCGTCGCGCACAATCCGCAAAGTCGCACAACGCGCAGGCGTACGCCTCGCGCACGGCCTCCCGCCCGATGCCGATGACCCCACTGACGGACTTGATCGGGTACATCAGCGCACTCTCAGAAAGCGTGACGCCGCAGAACCGCTCCGGTAGCAGCGCGAAGAGCTTCTCCTGCTCGCGGACACTCCATCCGCAGTAGCCGGGGCTCAGGCGGTTGGTGATCTTCATGCCCTGCCCTGCCGCCGCCTGCGCCACGGCTGCCTCCAGCCGCTCGGCAGCCGCCTCGGCAATCTCGGAGCCCGCCGTGTCGAGAATGTACTGGTGGAACACGTCGCCGGATGCCGCCGCATCGCGCAGCAACCGCTCCATCCCCTCGCCTGCCGTCGCCACGAAGAGAGCGACCTGCTCAACCCCTTCCAGATAGCGCCGGATGATCCTGCCCGTCTTGAACGCCTGACCGCCGCACAGGAAACCGCCCACGTCGAGGCCCTGCCCGCCGTACACCAAGTACCCCGCCTGCGGCGCGACGTGCGCCCGGATCTGCTCCATGCACGCCGCGACGCCATCGCGGATTTCCGCAGGGGCCTCCTCGGCGTAACCCATCGCGCGGCAGACGCTTTCAGCCGACACCGCAAGCCCGTCGCCTGGGAAGTCCAGCACCACCGGCACTCCGTCACCCATCGCACGCCTCCTTACACCACACATCCCGCATCACGGCATTTCGGGACGCGAATACAGCCCCATCTTCTCCAGCGGCAACGGCTGAAATCCCGGCACCCGCTCGAAAACCACCGACTTCCTTTTCAGCCGGAAATCGCGCCCGCGTATGTCCACAAACCCCGGGTCGTCCGCCGTCACGAAATTCGTCTCGTTCGTGACCCAACGCCCCCTGACGATGTCGGCGCACCCGACAAACACGTTGCGCACCGCGATGTTGTCGCGCGGCGCACCCGGCTGCGGATCCATGAAACCGATCAGCTCGGGATAACGCTCCGTGAAGGGCGGCTTCGTGATGTCCACCTCCTTCAGCAGCCGCTCCTGCCACAGCGGCGCCTCGATGAACTCCTTCCAGCGCTTGTCGTTCCACGGCGAGGAGCCCAGCGCCCGCTTGCACTCGACGAAGACGTTGTTCTCCGCGAGGTTCCCGTGCCCGCCGTGCGAGAAGACCGTGCCGAACGAGCCTTTGCCCGGATCGCCGCACCGGAAGAAGAGGTTGCCGAACACCGTGTCCCCGCCGTCGCCGTCGTCGAAGTACACCGCCGCGTTGCCGTGCCCGCGCGGACTGCCGATCTCGCTCCACAGGTTGTAGCGGATCACGTTCCCGCGGCACGACGGGTTGCGCCCCTTGTAAAACGCCGCCGCGTCGTCGGACGACATGCAGACGTTGCTCACCACGTTGAACTCGAAAACGTGGTCGTTGCCGTGGACGCTTACCGCCTGATGCGGCGCGTCATGGATGAGGTTGTGCCGCGCCACGTTCCCCACGCCCGCCAGATGCAACGCGCTGGCGTAAGTGAGCTGGTGTACCGAAAAGTTGCGGATGAGCGTGTTCTCCAGTACATGCCCCGCAGGCGTCAGCGTCTTGCGGTCGCCGCCGCCCAGATGCACGCCGCCGGTGCCCGTGTCGTAAATCGCGCACGAGAGGATGCGGTTACCCGTCCCGCCCTCCATCACCACCGCCTTGCGCCGGATGTTGCGGAACACGCATTGCTCGACCAGCACTCCGCTGCACTCGGCCAGACGCAGCGCATCGCCCTGCGCCTCCTCGAAGATCAGCCCGCGCAGCGTCACGTGATCGGTCTTTTCGAACACGACCAGCGGCTCGTCGCGCACCGCCAGCGTGATCCGCGCCCCTGCCAGTTTCTCGGGCGGCCAGAAGTACAGAAGGTTCGCTTCGCGGTCGATGAAATACTCGCCGGGGCAGTCCAGCTCCTCCAGCAGGTTCACCGCACGCCAACGGCGCGGCGAGGGATTCCCCTGCCGCACGCCGTACTGATGACCAACCGTGAACGTGATCTCGCGCTTCTCCGCATCGATCGCCGCCACGCGAATCGCGTCGTCATACCAGTCGAAACACCAGAATCCGTGCAGCCACACGCCCTTTTCCACGTTCCACCGCGCCGGACGGTCGCCGTCGTAGGCGAATACGCCGCCCTTGTTCTCGACGGGGCGCGCCTTCTTGGGGTCTGCCGCGTCGGAGACATACCCCGTGTTGCGCATCGTGCCCTTGTCGATGATCTTCGCTATGGTCGCCCAGCCCTCGTTCGGCCAGCGGGCGAGCGTCATGCGCGCGCCGTTGAAGAACAACTCGGGAACCGCGAACGGCAGACGGAAGTTGCTGCCGATCTTCGGCGGCTGCGGAAAGCCCAGCGCCCCCAGCTCGGCGCTCACCACCGCCGCCTGCGCGGCAGGTTCCAGCCGCCGCAGCGTGTCGGCGTCGCGCACCGGCAGGAACGCCTCCGCAGGCACCGCCCGCGCGCCCGTCAGAAAGACCGCCGCGCCCGGCGCCGCGCGCCGCCCCCGGCGACAGCCCGGTGGTGGTCAATGATGGCGGCGTCGTCGTCAAGCGGCCGGCCGCGCAGTAGCACAGCGACACCGTTCTTCGGGGGGAGAACGGCAAAACCGGGGCCGGCGCCCAGCGCGCCGCCCCGGTTTTTCATTGCCTGACGGCACGGACTGTCATCGTTCTGTCGCAAAACCCCGGGGCAGCGCCGGAAAGCGCAACGGTTTCAGCAACTTGCGTCGGATTTCCGCGCCGTTCACGCAGAGCGGCACAGCCGTGCACCCCCCCTCTGTCACGGAACTGTCAAAAAACTGTCACAAACGGGTTTCGGACCGCCGGCGCGAGCGCCGGCAGACCGGGCGTGTGACGGCGCCGGTGCCGGCGCGGTCTCTCCCGGGTGTCCCTTTGCGCGCGGCGACTGTTCCGGATGTGCACAGGGGCGTGCGCCGGAATGTGCCGGAACGGTACATTTCCGGGGGACGGGAACGGTGCGCAACGGCCGCAGGGGGACAGGTGCCCCGCCGTCGTTTTACAGCGGCAGGCGCGGACAAGTGACGTCATCCCCGGATTGGGAATTACATTGCGGACGCCTTGCACTATGGCCTTCCTGCCTGCCCGCAAAAGCGCCGGCCTATCCCCCAAATGGGTGAAGGCGTTTCGATGTTTATCCGATATCAAATAATCAGAGCCTGTTCAGGATTGCGTAGAAATACTCCGTATCGTCTGGATTGGACTCCGCAAGCTGTCGACTTCGGGTTATCGTGACGAACTTCAAATCCTGTTTGCATTCCGCCTACTGATTATCGATTTTCCGGTTATCGATGCCAGCCAAGGGCTGCAGATGGCATTCAACGCGCAAAGCCACTTTCTCGAGACGGTCTATGGTTCGGCGGGCGATGCCGGCTACTGGCAGCGCGTGGTCGAGGCCTTTTCGTCATGCGTCGATGGCGGCGTCGGCCAGATCAGCGCACACGGGCCGCGCTGGGGCGATGTACGAATCTTCGCGGTTCCGGCTTTCGTCCCCCAGGCCGCGATCGAGGACTACATTCAGGTTTATGCCGACGGGGATCCCCGTGTCGCCGGCGCTGCAGATCGAAGTGGGCGCATGGTGGCCTGCCACGAACTCGTCGATACCGACTCGTTCGAACGCACGGCACTTGTCACCGAGTTCCTTGACCGCAAGGAGCTGAACCTTCGCTGGTGTTGCGGTCATGTCGAAGGGCTGGACACCGACACGACGATGCTGGTCAGCCTGATGCGCGAGCGCAGGCGCGGACCTTTCGAGCCGCGGGAAGTCGCCGCAATCGAACGTCTGTCGCGCCATCTGCATCGCGCGGCGCGCCTGCATGCCGACCTTGCGCAGACCGAACTTGCGCTCGCCCGACTGGAGGCCACGCTCGATCAACTCAGCGACGCCGTTTTCGTTTGCGAGCGCGACGGACGCGTGCGGCACATGAACCAGGCGGCCGTGCGGCTGGCCGAACGGGGCGATTCCGTTCTTGTTGCCGCCGGGTTCCTGCGCGCCGCGCAGATCGATGCCGTGCAACGGCTCGCAAGAGCCATGACGGACGCGGCCTGCCTGTCGCCCAATTTCCCCAGTGGAAGGGCGGATGTGGTTCTGCACCGTCCCGCCGATGGCAGCCCCGTCGTCGCGCGGCTGCACCCCCTGCCCCGCCATCTCGGGACGGACGTCCGCACAGCGCGTGGCGAAATCGTCATCGTGGTGCGAGATCCGATCACATCTTCTCTGTCCGATGCCGGCGCGCTGCGCGCCCTCGGCATGACGGCACGGGAGATACACCTCACCCAGGCATTGATCGACGGCAAGACGCTGGCCGAACACGCCGCCGAGCGCAATGTCTCAATCGAAACGGTCCGCAGCCAGATGAAAAGCGCGCTGTCGAAAGCCGGCGTTTCGCGTCAGGCGGAGCTTGTCGCCCTTGCAATGAGGTATGCGCGATGAGCGGCGCGACACAATACAACCTTGCACAGGCCGCCAAGGCGACGCCGATCACCTGCCGTCCATACAAGTTGTATCCAATTATTGTCCCGCCCCCCGTGCCTCGCGCCATGGCATCCGGAATCCCTTTGACCGACAGACTCTCCATGGCCGGACAATGAGAATTTCTCCTCGCGCACCCTTAATCATTGCAGCACTCGCTGCGCTCCTGCTCTCTTCCCTGTCTGCTTGCGCGACGCCGGATGTTGGGCCTTTCGCAACCAGCACGGCCGTCGTCGAATCGAGCATCGGCTCACATTTCGACCCGATCCTCCAGAAAGCAACGGAAGCTTCCGCTCTTGCGCCCGACGCTCAAAAAAAACGCGAATTGAGTGAACAAGTTGACAAGCTGGAACAGCATGTCCAGAGCCTCCGTGCAAGCCTTGCAGTTCTCACCGGCTACAGCACGCAGCTTTCCGCCCTTGCAGGCAGCGGTGCAGGAGGCAAGGAGGCCGCGGACTCACTGATCAAGTCCGTCAACGACTCCGTCTTGCGCGTTGGCGCCCAGAAGCCGATCGCCTCCGCCTCCGCCGCCGACCCCATATCGAGCTTGCTCGGCGCACTTCAGTCCGTGCAAGCGAATGCCGCACTTCACGAAATCGTCGAGCAAACGCACGGCCCTGTTGCCGAGATATCTAAAACGCTGCGTGAGATTCTCGGTAAGACAAATGCTTTTGCGAATCTTGTTGGAGATTTCTGGATGGAACACCAGCCAGACTCGTTTCGCATGTCGGCCGGTGCAAGAAAATCACTAGAGGAAACAATTTCTTCCCTTCAATCGCGGAAGTATGGCGAGGCGGCCGCAGCCATCGAAAAATGCAAAATTGATAGTGACTGCGATGTTGAAGGCGAAATCGCCAAGTTGCGCAGATCTCAGGAGAGGCTGGACAGTCAGATCGCCGCATTGAAGCAATGGCGCGCTGTGTATGTCGAAGACGCACAAAAATATGATGCCTTGATTGAGGAGGATCGCCGTTGGCGTGACGAAAATGTCGCCCGCGCGACGAGCTACAGCAAGCTTGTCGATGCATGGGTCGCGGATCACCAGGCACTCGGTGACTACCTGAAATCCTGCAGCAAGGCCGCCGGCATTCTTGAACCACGATGCCGCGCCTTCTCCGCGAGCAACATCACTCTCGGATTCCGGCTTGCCGGACTTGCATTCGGCGCGCCCTTCTAGTTAGACGAGGATACGACCATGCCCGAAATGATCGAGACAGTCCGGACCGTTGCTGGACGCGCATTCGAACGCATCGGCGGAGCACGAAACGATGTCGAGCTAGAGTCTTCCTTGAGATCTGCGGTCGAGAGCCTCAACGATCTCGGCATCTTTCTCACGCCGCCAGAGGCTCAGCGGCTCAGATCGGACATAGTTCATCAGTTGAATATCGCGCGCTTCGAACTTGCCAACAGCAACTTGCAGCAGGCCGTGACTCGCCTCAGACAACAAGTACAGCCCCTGATCGGCGCCACTGCCGCAGCGGAAAATGCGCGAGAGTCGCTTGTCGTCTCGCTCGTTTCGAACAAGGCAATTGAGGTTTCGAATGCCATCGCGGCGCTTGACGATCTGAGACAAAAACTCACTGCGGCGATGAGCGCAAACGACACACAGATAGACGGTGCCGGGATCGAAAATGCCATCATGACGGTTCAGGCGCGTGTTGCGGCGCTGGTTGGTCGCACGCCAAGCGGGTGAGCTTCAATGACCTTATTACGCTGCATCTCAAATTGACTCAGAAAGGGATCGGCACATGAACGAGGAGCCACAGACACGCCTTGCGAAAGCATCGGAGAGAATTAGACATCTGGTGAAGACTGTCGTCAGTCTGAGTACCTTCATGCAGGCCGTGATCGCCAGCGCTGTGATTCTTGGCGGATCGGCAGTGTATGTCTTGTTTCTTCTTTCGCCAGACCTTGCGCGCGCCCTACAACTTATGTTTAGCACCGATCGTCACTGGTTCTATGCCGGCGGTTATGTCGGATACCCCGAAGATTTCGATAGCATATGCGACAGCCGCACTACTCATCCATTCGATCGACCTCGATTTTATACTGGCGCCACATGCGTGCGCATCAAATTCGACGAACGCGGCGCAATATTGCCGGATCAGCAACTCCTCGTTTTCAATAAAGGGGACACGCGCGGCCGAGCGGGCGCTGGCGCCGATTTTCGTGTGACGCGCGCCATCGGTTACCATGACTGCGTCCACGTCATTGACAGCAAGGTAACCGGCACCGCTCGCAGCCAAAAAACCGGGGAACAAATTCCGACCGTCTGGATCAAGGCGATCGTTGGGGGGTGTTGATGTAAAAGTAGCAGTTTTCACAGACGTCGCTGCCACCGGCCGCAACGCTGCCGCATCGCAGCCCTTTCAACCGACGGGAACAAAATGAGCCAGTTTCGGAATCTCGTTTTCGAGGGCGGTGGCGTGAAGGGCATCGCTTATGTCGGCGCGCTGGAGGTGCTGGAAAACAAAGGTGTTCTCGGCGACGTTCAGCGCATCGGCGGAACATCGGCCGGCGCCATCAACGCGATACTCCTCGGATGCGGCTACAGCAACCAAGAGCAGCTCAGCATACTTACGCAATTGAATTTCAAGAACTTTCTCGATGATTCATGGGGTGTTGTGCGCGATACGAGCCGCCTCATCAGCGAGTTCGGCTGGTACAAAGGCGATTTCTTTCACCAGTGGATCGGAAAGCTCATCAAAGACAAGCTCGGGAGTGCCGGACTGACATTTGTCGACTTTGAGAATAAGACCAACAAGTCGATCTTTCTTGTTGGTGCCAACTTGAGTACACAATTCGGGGAAGTTTTTTCAGCAGAACATACGCCAACAATGCGCGTCGTGGATGCCGTCCGCATATCAATGAGCCTCCCGCTCTTCTTTCGAGCGGTACGATCATCGCGCGGCGACGTGTATGCCGATGGCGGGTTGCTTAACAATTACCCCATAAAGCTTTTCGACCGCGAAAAATGTATCGAACCGAACGAACTCAGCGGTGCCGCGCGAACGACGGAATACTACACGAAGGAGAATGGCCGATTTCTGAAGGGAGACACAAAATCCCGATCTCCATATGTCTACAACCGGCAGACACTGGGGTTCCGACTCGACTCAAAAAGAGAAATCGGGGTGTTTCGCTATGGCGATGTTCCAATCGCTCAGCCTGTCGAGGATTTTTTCGACTACGGCAAGGCGCTCGTGCAAACAGCGCTCAACGCTCAGGAAATGGCTCACCTGCACAGCGACGATTGGCATAGAACCATCTACATCGACACATTGGGTGTATCGACTACCGATTTCGGCATTTCCTCCCGAAAGCGCGACGCCTTGGTCAATTCGGGCAGAAGCTGCACAGAGAAATATTTCGACTGGTTTTCCAGCGCGACAGGAGCCGACACTCCCTGCAACCGGATCGCTTCGGGATGACGTCTCCGACCTCCAAGGGTTCGGAAGGGCCAAGTCTGTCGCTATACCACTCCACATTGCGCGCGCCGCGGGCGTTCGAGATCGCGCCACCGCTGGAGAATGCGCTGATCCTCGAAGCGGCAAACTACAAGGCGTCGTTCCGGTAGGTGGTGTGCTTTTGCCTCGCCTCTCCCTCCAGTGTCACCCCGGCGAAAGCCGGGGTGACACCGAGAATTTGTGAAACGGAGAGGATCAAATTGAGCGCCGCGCCCCCGCCCCGTAATTTGCTCGCTACCGCTCGCAAATTCCGACCCGCCCCCCAGGGGCGGGTGGGACGTGACGATGTGCCGTGCCTCGGCCCTTCGCTTCGCTCCGGGCGTTCGAGGACGAAAAGGTTCCCGGCCTGCGCCGGGACAGGCCACTGGACCTTTTCTTCTGTCCTCTCACCCCTCTCCCCGCAGGGGAGAGGGATCGAAGGGGCATCGCTCGCCTCAGAACCAAGTGCGCAGGCCGATGCGGAGCGTCGTGTCGTCGACGCTGTCGCCGGCGGCGCGGGCGAGCGAGGCGGTTTCGCCGAGCTTGCGTTCCCAGACCAGATCGACATAGGGCGCGAATTTGCGCGTGATCTCGTAGCGCAGTTGAAGGCCCGCCTCGACGCTGCTGAAGCCGGCGCCGATGCCGCGTTTCGGCATGTCCTGCGCGTAGAGGTTCAGTTCGAGATGCGGTTCGGCGATCAGTTTCTGCGTGACCGGAATGTCGAGGCTCTGCTCGAAGCGGGCCGCGACATCGCCTTCCGTCGAAAGGAAGGCGGTCGCTTCGGTCTCGAAGAACCAGGGCGCGAGGCCGACCACGCCGGCGGCGAGCCAGGTTTCGCCGTCCGGCTCGACATCCTGACGGACGCCGATCAGCAGGTCCCAGAAGGGATGGACGTTGCGGCCGTAGAAGAGCTGCAATTCGGCCTTCTCGACCTCGCCATCGGCGATCTCGCCGGCGGCGCGGATCCAGAGGCGGTCGACGTCGCCGCCGATCCAGCCGTCGAGATGGCCGTTCCAGAGGCCGCCATGCCGGTCGGCATAATCGACCTCGAGCTGAATGCGATTGAAGAGCATCGCTTCATGCGCGTCATGCACAACTGCCGGTTCTTCGGCGCGGGCGAAAGCCGGGACGGCGATGGCAAGGATGAGTGCGAGCGTGGAGACAAGAATGTTCTTCATCACATGCTCCCATGGCCAGCATGCGCCCCGTGCGCCGCGCCGTCTTTCGTGACGCCGA
>Ga0208244_100274_pt1 | contig 57744 bp, 68 predicted proteins | sample SubbioCR12Aug_5A_FD_184828 | JGI IMG/M metagenome (GOLD analysis project Ga0208244, IMG submission 184828) | Serpentinite rock and fluid subsurface biosphere microbial communities from McLaughlin Reserve, California, USA - CR12Aug_5A (SPAdes) | ecosystem: Environmental > Terrestrial > Deep... | reverse complement strand
TCTATGGTGCTGACTTTCTCCGAGGAATTGCGGGCTGGCCCCCTCGACAGGAATCGAACCTGTATTTGCCGCTTAGGAGGCGGCCGTTCTATCCATTGAACTACGAGGGGAGGGGGTACATCAATGGGAAGAACCAACCCTTTGATGTTGCTGGCAAATCCCTTTTAATTCATGCTGTTCCTGCTTTTTTTCGGGTCCGTCCGTTATACCGTTGCCCCGATACTCTATAATCCCGTCTCCTGATCGACTGCTACAAAACTGCTACAGGGGGCGGGTGTGGCATCCATTCTCAAGATCGGCAATCGCTGGCGCGCGCAGATCCGCCAGCCGGGCCGCAAGTCTATCTCAAAGACCTTCCCGACGAAAGCCGCAGCTGCGCGCTGGGTGCTTGAGATCGAGGGCGGCAACGACCACGGCAACGCCAGGATTGCCGATCTCATTCTGGCTTACCGCGAGGCCCGCGCCGCCTCGGGCCGGCCGATCAACCCGAAAAGCAACGAGCACTACATCCTCGCGCACCTGGCCGATGGGCTTGGGCACCATTCGGCGGCAGAGCTCGACACGGCCAAGTTGCTGGCTTGGGCACAGGGCCGGCGCCGCGAAGGCACCGGCCGGAAGCGCGGTGGCAGCGGTCCTGTGGCGCTCAACATGGAGGTCTCCAAGCTGGGCACCGTCCTCAAGCACACGGCCAGCCTGCTGCGCCTGCGCCTGCCGGACATCGTCGGTGAGGCACGGCCGACCCTGCAGCACTACGGCCTGATCGCCGAGGCGAAGAAACGCACCAGGCGCCCACAGGCCGACGAACTGGCACGCATCTACCGCTGGTTCCGCGATCATCCCGAGTACGACATCCCCATGCAAGACATCATAGAAGTCGCCAGGCAGTCCATCCTGCGCCGCGGAGAGGTATCCCGCATCGAGTGGCGCGACCTTGATCCGGCGCGCCGCGGCGTGGTGGTGCGCGACCGCAAGCATCCGCGAAAAAAGGAAGGCAATGACGAGTTCGTGTTGCTGCCAGCCGAAGCCTGGGAGATCATCCAGCGCCAGCCAAGGCGCGACGGCGAACCACGCATCTTTCCGTTCAAGCCGGGCACGGTCAGCAAATATTTCAAATGGGCCTGCGACGCCTGCGGCATCGAGAATCTGCATCTGCACGACTTGAAGCGTGAGGCGACCAGTTCACTGGCCGAGCTCGGACTGACCCCGCAGGAGATCACGGCGGCCGGTGGGCCGCGGAAATGGGAAGTTCAGGAGCGCTACACCAACATCGACCCGATCAAGCTGCACGAACGGCTTGAGCAGGCGAAGAAGGCGAAGGGGATTTGAGACTGTCGATATAGGCGGCGGCATCCTGGTAGTGCGCGACGCGGCGACCGCTACGGTTGCGCGTCGTCGGTATCTCGAATGCCCCGGCGCTGATCTGGTTGCGGATGGTCTGCTCGTCGCGATCCATCAGGTCGGCCAAGTTGGCGACAGACAGAATCGGTCCGTACTTGTCGAGCAGGAACATCTGGGTGACGAGGCTCATTCTGCCGCCCCCACCCTCGGCATGGACTTACGCAACCCGGCGAGGATTTGTGACCAGCCTATCCGCGCCTTCCATGGCTTGCCGTCGACCTCCACGCGAAAGCAATCAATTCTGTCAGACCTGAACATTTCGATGACGTGGATTTCATGGCCGAAGTCGAATGTTTCGATTGTGATGCGCCGCCTCAGATCCGGCAGCACGGCAGGATAGTCCGGTGCCGGCTCGGCGATTCTGGCGGCGTCGCGCGACCGGCGAATGTTCGCCAACTTGGTGCGCTGCGCTGCGGCTTTTTTGGTCACTCGATACATGGTCTACCTTGCACGGAAGGTCTACTTAATGTTCGGCGTCACAGCTTCGCCTGATTGCTGAACCAGTTGGAAATTTTCACAGCCATGTCATGCTCGGCCTCAACGTCCGTGCATTTCTCGATCCTCAGTACCATGTCCCAGAATGTGGCCGCGTCTTCCTCTGTCTCAAGCACTATCGCTATCGGCCTGAAATTGCCTTCGTGCTGCATCAGCTTCATAAAGTCAGTCTCCGTAATACGCCGAACACTACGGTCGAGCGGAGGTCGCGCAAGCGCGCCCCCGCTCACCTTCTACGTTGTGCGTCAAAATCCGCCATGCGCTTGCTGCCACGCATGGAACCTGTCCGTTACCGAGCGGCCTAAGCTCGTCCACCACTCCGGCCACCCCATGAACCACGCTGCATGGCTCGGGCTGTACTTTCCACCAACTTTCCACCCGTCCCGCTTCGCCAGTTCCGCCGAGATGCACGTCTGCTGCCCTGGCTTGATCTTGAAGCGCCCAGGGTGCTCGCACGAAATCACGGTCAGCGTAGGCAGCAATCCAGATTCGCTCTCTTCTGTGTGGCGCACCAAAGGCGGAAGCTCCCAGCACTCCCCAGCGCGCATCAAACCCCAGCGAGGCCAAGTCTCCAAGCACGGTTCCGAGTCCTCGAAGAGTGAGCATTGGGGAGTTCTCCACAAAAACGAATCTCGGTCGAACCTCGCCAACAATCCGGGCCATTTCTCGCCAAAGGCCGGAGCGTTCGCCGTCGAGTCCTTCTCCTTTCCCTGCGCTGCTGATGTCTTGGCAAGGGAAGCCGCCAGAAACAACGTCAACAATTCCCGCCCAAGGTCTTCCGTCAAAACTGCACACGTCAGACCAAATCGGGAAAGGCTCAAGGCATCCATCGTTTTGCCGCTGTGCCAGAACTTGTGCGGCGTAGGCATCACGCTCAACGGCGCAGACGGTTCTCCACCCGAGCAGCTTGCCGCCGAGTATTCCGCCACCAGCGCCCGCGAAAAGAGCCAACTCATTCACTGCTTTCCTTTCATCGCCGTGTCACCAGCGCCGACTTCTGAGCCGTTGCCGCACAACCCGTCGTGCGAAGGGACGCGCCGCGATAAGGCTGCGTCGCGCCCCTGAATTCAAGCGTTAGGCCACATTCAGCGCCGCCCGAATCTGATATGCCTTTTCCATCCGCCCTACCTCTATACCAGTCGCATACGCCTTGTTTGCGAAGGCCAGCGCCGCAAAAATTTGGTCGTCCGTCCAGTCCTCGTCAAACCGATGGACAACATCGCCGTCGCAGTCCATCAGCACCGCACTTGCCGGATAATCACGATGGTCACGCACAATCGCGCAGTCTTCTCTGTGCCGATACTGTTGTTTGCTCATGCTTTTTCTCCATGCGCGATCAGTCATCCTTGTTACCACCGAATACCTTCTTCTCGATCCCGGCAAGGATGTCCAACTGCTTTTCCGTCATGAACTGGCGTGTCTTTCCGTTGTTCAGGAATTCGCGCTCCCAGGACGTGATGCCGTAGAGCGAGACGACGCCGCGGATTTCGTTCTCGATTCTCTCGATGCGCTCCAGGTGGGTCATGCCTTGCCCCGCAGCTTGTCGAACAGCGTCCTGGCCTCCTTCGGTGTACCGTGGGCCAGGGTCAGCAGCAGCTTGACCGGGTTGGGAATCGGACGGCCGGTTTCGTAGCGGCTGCCGCCCGATTGGGTGACGCCGATGCGGCCCCAGAAGGCGGACTGGTTCAGGCGCGTCTTGTGGCGCATCAGGCGCACCGCTGAATAGGGATTGCCGGGTGTTCTCATGTGCTCCCCCTTACTCTGGTGATCCGTGCAGGATCGTGGTTTGGGTTTCATCCTGGATGTAGTCCCAAACCGCGCGGAAGGCTTCCTCGACGGCCTTGTGCGGACGCACCAGGTCATACCAGATCGACAGCACACCCCCGACAAGGCGATAGCGGAAGCGCGCCTCGATGGCGTGCCGGACTGCGTTGAGGCCGGCGAAGATGGGGATTTCGATGGTGAAGGTTTCCGGGATCTTCACCTTGCCGCCCTTGGCGCTCTGCGATGAGCCCTCGACGATCTGGCTGTAGGTGAGTTCGGTCTGGCCGTCCTGCAGCCGCGTCGGGTTGGCGAAGGCGATCTTCTCGGCGACACGGAAATTCAGCGCCAACTGCATCATGTCGGCCCCGCTGGGCTTCACCATGTCCGGCGCCTGGTCCTCCAGCCATTCGGCAAAGGCGACGTTGCCGTCGAATTTCTTGCCGTCCATGCTCTTCCACGCCTCCCACTCGCGCGAATGCGCCAGCGTAAGTACGGCGCGGTGATCGCGGAACCCCGGCATTTCTTTCTTGTGGTCGTTGAAAACGGCCACGAAGCGCGCCGGATCGAGCGAGGCATAGATGTTCGCCGGCTCGCCGAACTGGGTGAAGTAGGCGCAGAAACTTTCCTCGTCTGCCAGTTTCACAGTGCCGTAGAGGCGATGCGGCTGGCGTTGCTGGCCTTCGTCGAGGTATTCGATGCGCTCGCGGCCCTGAGCATCCTTCAAGACGGCATAGGGCATGCCGTCCCTCATCGGGTTGGCTTTTGCGGCGCCAAGTTGGCGGCCGGCCTCGAGGGCGACGGCGGTGTCGCATTCTTGAATGACGGTATGGGCTGGCGGGTTCAGGGGATTCATGGTTACGCGGCTCCTTTTTCAGCGATGGAAAGGCCCGGCAGATCGCGCTGGCGATCCTGCTGGCGTGACGGGTTGCCGTCGGCATCCTTGAAGAACAGGGTCGACGGCGGCTCGGCCTTCGGCAGTTTGGTCGAGACATCGGCCAGCATTTCAAAGGCGCCGGATACGCCCTTGGTGCCGAGCGGCCGGATGGTGATGGAAAGATTGACGGTGGCGGCCTTGTTGTGTTCGCCGACCGCCGCCATGGCGTCATGGATGGCGACGGCGAGTTCGTTCATCACGGTGCCGTCGCGCAGTTCGTTGAGGGTGGCTTGCGCCGGGCGGATGTTGCTCATGCGGTTTTCTCCTTGTTGACGAAATATCGGATCGCCGCGCCCATCGTCTGCGGCAGCTTGTTGCCATCGATCACGCCGGCGCTGCGCATGAGGCGCGTCATGCTGCTGGCGTCCTGTAGTGACACGCGGAAATGTCCGGCTATTTCCTTGTTTGTGGCATTGGGCACGCCGGACAGGAAGTCCATCACCGCAAGCCAGGTGAATTGCGGTTGCGTCGCGGTCATGCCGCTTCCTCCTTCTTGGTTTCGTTGGACCCTGTATAGGTTTTCCCGCTTAGGTGCATACTCAAACATGCCTGGCTCACGCCGTACTCCAATGAAATGTCTTTTTGCTGCTCTCCACACGCAACTCGTGTTCTCGCAGCCTCAATCATTTCTGCGGTGAGTTTCCGGCGCTTGAGTCCGCCGCTTCTTGCGCATCGTCTTGCGCTTTCCTGCATTGCGGCAGTCACTGGTTGCAGACCGATCCTCCACGCATGCTTCATGTTGTGTGAGCCGTCGCACCATTCAAGATTTGTTACGTCATTGTTGGTCTTGTCACCGTCTTTGTGATTTATCTGTGGTGCTTTAGCTGGATTTGGTATCCATGCGGCAGCAACGAGTCGATGCACTAACATAGTTACGGTTTTTTTTGTAATCTCGTCACGAATCGTTACCGTCTTGTAACCTGTGATCTGTAGTGACGGTGACCGAAATCTTTTTCGACGCTTCGACCAAATGCGGCCATCACTCGTTGCGAAATACCGACCATTGAGGAATGGTATTTCGCGTAACTCTGCGGTGTCGTCGCTCATGCTGCAAACTCCTTCACCATGCGATCGGATGCCGCGTTCAGGTCGACGTCAAGCAGCCACTCGATTGCCTTGCTCTCATGGACGCGGAAGGCAAGGGCGACGGCGGCGATGATCTCGTCATCCGTCGGCCGCCCCGTGGGCAGCCTTACTGTCGCAGCCGCTTGCACCATTTGGGGTTTTGCTGCGCCACCAGCAGGAGTAGCCCCAGTTCCCTCGTTCGCCGGTGTTTTAGCTGGCTCCGGTTGAGTATTCTGTTTGGCTGCCGCCTTGGCCTCTTCCTCGGCGCGGATTTTGGCGCGCTCCGCTTCGAGGCGCTTTTCCTCGGCGACCTTGTGCTCGTTGATGCGCAGCGTCACGGCTGCGGCGAAGTCGTCCGGCGCTTTCAGCACCAGAGAGGGAAGATCGCGGAACAGGAAACCGTAGTCCGTGTCGCCGCAGAACGCGCTCAAGCCCTTGAGGTTGATCTCAATCCGATCAGCGCAGGCGCTGGAATTGATCTTGGCTTGGGCAAGTTCGGTGTCCACGGCGTTCTGCAGGCTTGCCATGGTCTTGAGTCCCTTCATGGCCGCCGGGAAGTTGGCCCATTGCGTGTCGGGCATGTAGGGTTTGCCCAGCCGCTTGTTCAGCGCGTCGACGTGCGCGCGCAGCGCCGTGACTCCGCCCTGCATGATCGCGTTGCGCCGGTTCTCCTTCTCGGCCTTGACCAGCTTTTCGACCATCAGGCGGTTCTGGCGCGCGAGATCTCGGTACTGGCTGATGGTGCGGCGCAAGGCATCGAGGTCGCCGGTCTGCGCCAGGGCGTTGTTCTCGGCGGCGTCAAGCGCTTCCTCGGCGGTCTTGAGCGCCTTGGCGGTCGCCTCCAGATCGGCGAAATCCTGATCGGTTTCCGGCTTCCTGTTGATCCGCTCGACGTAGGTCGTGAGGGCATCGCCAAAGACGGTCAGGTTGTCGCGGATGGCGATGCTGCCGGTCACGGTGACGGCGACGGCCGGCAGGGACGCCTGCGGCGCGGCGACGGCGGCGGGGATGACCTCGGGCGGCGCGTAGTTGGCCAGGTCTTCCGCGAACTGCTTCCAGCCGGCGATCAGGGTGGCGCGCATGGCTGGGTCGGACTCATACCATGCGTGCAACTGGCCATCGCCGTTCGACGCCATGAACAGGCATTTCTCTGCCCCGAGGATCAGCAGTTGCTGTTCCAGTTGCGGCAGGTACTGGTTGGGAATGATGCCCTCGGCGAGGCTGGCTTTCAGTTCCTTGTTGGCCAGCTTGTGCTCGAAGATGATGTCTTCTTCCATCGTCGCGCCGTCGTAGCTGGCTGACAGGGGCAGGCCATCGACATACAGCGTTGCCGTGATCGGATACAGGTCGGCGCCGACGATGCCTTCGGCAATCGGTCGGGCGGCGGCTTCGGCCGCATGGCCGTCGTCGAAGCGGCGCTGCGTGGCAGCGTCGACCTCAGGCACCCAGCCGGTCGCCTTCTGGCGCAACAGGTCGCCGCGGGTCTGGTACTGGCTGATGCCGAGCATGGCGGCGGCTTCCGATGCGTTGAGGTACTTGGCTCGGTGGGCGTGCCAGGCTTCGCTGCCCTGATCGAGTTCGTGGATTTCGCGCATTACTCTCTCCTTGTGTTTGGAGGGGCGGCGCCGTGGAACGCTACCGGTTCGCAGCGATGGACGAGATCGCCGTTCGCCGCCCCATTGATGGTTACTGGCCGGCTTCGGCCATTTCTCTGGCTTTGATGGCGGCTACTTCCTCATCCGTCATCACGCCATCGCCGCCAGGGCTTGGCGCAGCACCCATGGCCATGATTGCTGCCTTCTGCTCTTCTGTGAGCGGGTGCTTGTTTTGCACCGTGGCTATGACTTGTTCTGGTGTTTTCTTCCCGCCTGAGATCAGCTTTTTCCAGTCAGGCAGGTTCTTTTTGAAGTCCTCGTCTTTGTAGGTTTCCCGCTCCTGCTGCCGGCCATCCGCCTCACTTTCATCCGTGTCGATGACGACCCCCTCGATGATGTTGGCGGTGTGGCCCCTCTCGGCGGCGTTGCTGATGTCGATGGCGTTGGCGACCTCTACCGAGCAAGGCATGTATTTCAGAACCTGCAGGAGCGGAACCTTGCGGCAGTACATTTCCCAATCGCGGTAGGAGTAATGCTTCTGACCTACCTTGTTGTATTTGTCGCGGTGGCGCTTGATCTTGCTGACGCGCCACAGTTCGATGATCGGCAATGTGGCGTCACGCACCCAACCGATAGCGTAGGCATGAGTAATGTCCTCGGCTTCTTCCATGTCCGTCTCGTTGTGGATCACCAGATCGCGGCGAGCGCCGTCGGTAAAGGTGAATTCCTGATCGCGGAAAATGACGCCAGTAAAGACAGTACCGCGACCACTGCGCGCAACCAGATCGACCAAGCCTTTCCAGCCCGGAACGAAGGTGCAGGTTGTCCCGTAAGGCACCAGGAAGCCGGCGCCATTGACGCCGGGCTCCAGGCCCAACTGGCCGGCTGTCATGAGCGAAGCGGCGATGCTCTTGGCGTCGCATTTCTGCAACTGCGCGCTAGAGCTGAATGCGGTCAGCGCCAGCCTGGCCATGCGGTTCGCGTTCATGTGCGAGGGCAGAGCCAGCGCGAGTTGCGGTTTGAATTTCTCGAGGAAGCCGCTGAAACCGACCACCGGGTTTTTCACTTCTGGCATGTTCATTGAAGCTCTCCTTTAGTTGATGGCACAGGACAGGCTGATCTGGTCGATCTGCTGGTCCAGTTGGGATATACGTACGCGACCAAATGCGACCGCGTTGAGGTTGCCGGACTGCTTCGCGCCGGCCAGTTCGATCCATTCGGCGTAGCGCAGGAAGTGCAGCCAGAACAGGTAGAGGCGATCAAGACGTTTTTTCATGGCTATCACCCTTCCTGTAGCGCGCCTTGCGCTTGCCGTCGGCACCCATCTGGTGCAGCGGGTAGGTTTCCTGAATGGGTGGCCTGGGCGAGGTTGCCCATTCCTGAAACGCGCGGTGACGGCGCTCGTCTTCCTCGTCCCAAAGCCTGACCTTCGCATTCATGCCCATACCCCCCAGCCAATTGCCAGACCAACCGAGAAGCACAGGCCGCAAATAACGAACAACAGGAGGGCGTCGCCGAGCCAGTCGAATTCCTGCTCGTCGTTCACGCGACCTCCGGGTTCAGTGGGCAGCGCCCGATCAGGCCGGCGTCGACCTTGCGGTCGTAGGCTTCGTCTGACGCGGCGGCAGCGGCGGCGTCCAGGTCTTCCTCGGCACGGATGCGATCAGCCTCGGCGGCGGATTCGGCGTCCTCGGCGGCGCGCTCGACATGCAGACGCACGTCAGCCAACTCGGGTCGCTCCGCCAGGTACTCACAAAAGGCGCGCAGCACCTTGCCGATATCCTCGGCGCTGGGTCCGCCGGCCTGGCCACAGAAGGCAGCAACCAGCCGCACCGGATTGCGCACGGCCAGCCGGAAATTGGCGGCCTCGGCGTCCGCCATGCGCGCCAGTTCCTCGGCGCGCGCCTTGAAGGCGCTGGCCAGGTAGATGTTTGCGGTCAGCGCGCTGGAGGCCTCTTCCTTCGCGCGGTTCTCGATGGCCATCGCGGCCAGGCGGAAATCCTCAAGATGTGTTTGCACCTGCACCCTCATTCATTGAATGATGCGCAGATATTACCCGCGGGTAACTTCTAAGTCAATACCCACGGGTTATTTTTTTACGCGGGGTGTTTCTGACTATTTTTTGAGATTAGTTACAGTAAAGCAGGCCTTTGATGGCCTGTTTGAGTGCCAACGCATCGATGGGGATGAAGAGGCACATCACATGAGGCTTTTCAGCCGCTCCTTGACTTCATCGTCAAGGATAGTGATCTCCTGGCTCGTGATGACGCCAACGGATAGCGAGTCGAGGCCACTAATTAATGTGCAAATCCGCTTTCCGCTATTGTCGTGGACGCATTCAACGACACCGCCTGGTGTTCGCTTGAACACTTTCTGATGAAAAAAGAAAATGACATCCTCAATATTTCGTTTATGAAACACCCGCTCAATCAGATTGAGCGGGAATTTCCCGCCACTCATCCTTTCAATGTAGTGTGTAACTTGCGGCAAATTGGTGGTCTTTAACTCCTTTGAATCCTTGTCGTAAGTGCCATGCAACCCAACGACTACCTTTTTCAGTTCCTGCCCATCGCTGTAAGTGCGCTTCGCGCCGCCCAGAAAGATTAATCCACATGCCGAAATGCAAGTGCCAGATGTCGTTACGTGAATACCGCTTTCCCTTAATCTCTCGCCAATTCTCAGCGCATTCCAGAGATCTCCGCCGTAATTGGTGTGGAGTACGATCAGCCTAACTTTCGCCGGATCGAGGTTATCTTTTATTTTTGCGAGATCAGTATCGACCACGCCACCAGAAAGAATCAGTGTGCTGCCAACCAGCGTGAATTCCATGGCCGAGCATGGCGGCGCAAGAAGCGCGGAGCAGAAAATCAACAGTCGATGAAACGAGACGAAACGCATTCTGTGCTTCCACTAAGCGCAAAAGAGAGTGCCCAGAGAATGATGACAACCCACCAAAAGACTTGCGGCAGCTTGAATGCCATTACCATGGCTCCAAGGTAGAAAGTCAAAAACATGAGTGAGGAGAATTGAGCGTCGCTCACAGACGCCTTCCGTTCCAGGCAAACAACACGCGCCCCTTCACAGCAAAGCGCTGTTTCACTCCGTTATCAATGACATAAGGTTCGTAGCTCTTGTTGTCTGAGATCATCAGATACTTTCCGTCCGGCCGGCGCTGCAATCGCTTGATGTACAACTCATCTTCTAGCGCGAGTACGTATACCGCATCTATCTTGATGTCCGCCACACCGGTATCAACCAACAGCAAGTCGCCATCGTCGAAAGTGGGGCGCATTGAATCTCCGCAAGCCGCCAACACGGCTAAATGCTTCGGGTGACTCAGGGATGGGAACATTGTGCGCACCCAGGCGCGCGTCAGTCGCATGTGATCTATCACGGCATCGTTCTCCGGTAGGGGCCGCCCAACTCCCATACTGCCAACTGCGTTCATCAGAGGAACGTCTATTGCATCCCTGCTTGTTTCTATGGCCCGGAATCTAATAGGGCCGCCATGACCAAGCCAGCCGGGGAAAGCAGCTTCGATAACATCGATCATGTCATCTGAGATGCGCTTTCTTCCCGCCTTCCCGGGGGCCGCAAGCATCCTCGACACGTAAGATGGCTCTCTCCCGATAGCAGCGGCAAGAACACTGTTCTTTCCTTCACATTTTTTGTCACGAACCTCGATTAATTTGGTTCGCCTGTACTCGTATTTATCCATCGTTGCAATTGTGAATTCCCTTTCCCCACAGGGAAATAACCTGCGGGTTGACAAATACATTACCCACGGGTAAATTTGACGTCATGAATGAATTACTCGAATACATCAATTCACTATCTCCTGACGAGCGCGATGAGTTTGCTGCCAGGTGCAAGACTTCCATTGGTTATCTGCGCAAGGCCATCTCGACAAACCAGAAGCTCGGCGAATCGCTGTGTGTAGCCATAGAGCAGGAGTCAGGCCAGAAGGTGACGTGCGAGAAGTTGCGTCCTGATCTCCTTGCCGAGTGGAAATATCTCCGCGAATCCGGAAAACGAAAGGCTGCGGCATGAGCGACGAACACCCGGTTTTCGCGCGCAGCACCAACAGCAATCCGACCGGAAAATCCACTACCGAAGCAAAGACGCATCTGTCCGAGGAAGACCGTGACCGACTGTCGGCGCTGGCCGTCCTGCATGGGCAAACCGTTTCCGAGTATCTGCGTGACCTCATTCACGACCACCTGTACGGAACCATCTGGAGGATCAGGTTAATCCAGAACCGGCAACAGGGCAGGGCGGGAATGGGGCAAGGGGAGAACCATGGTTGATTTATGGCGAGTCGCCAATAGTCAGGCGCAAAGGATTCCCTTGCTCAAGCATCGGGAAACCAAGCGTTACCAAATTCAGCTGCTGCTGAAAACCATCCGTGCGGCCATCAATCAACCGGGACGGGGAAATACCCCACTGACGCGGCGTTCCCTCCCTGCGCGGCGTCAGCCCGACCTATTCAACTAAATCAACCAGGGGGGGAGTGTGAGTAGAGAACTCAGTCCTTACCGGCGCGTCTCGATCGGCATGTGGGCCGATGAGAAGTTCCGCAGCTTGTCCAGACTACAGCCCTGCGGCCAGTCCCTCTGGTTGGTGCTGTTGGTTGGCGAACAAACCTCGAACATTCCCGGCTTGATGTCGATCGGCCGCGCCGCCATGGCCGAACAACTGGAATGGTCCCTTGAAGCCTTCGACATAGCCTATGCGGAAGTCTATGCGCAAGGCTTGGCCATAGCCGATTTCAAGGCCCGTCTGATCTGGGTGCCGAACGCCCTGAAATACAACCTGCCGCAGTCTCCGAAGGTGGTCATCGGATGGGGCAAAACATGGAGTTTGCTGCCCGATTGTGACCTCAAAGCACAGGCTTGGGAGGCGCTAAGAAATACCCTTAAATCAATGGATTGTAACAATCCAGAGGCATTCGTCGAGGCATTCGACAAGGCTTGTGCAAAGCCTATGCGAAAGCCTATCGGCAAGAATATGTGCATTCAGGAACAGGAACAGTGTACACCCCCCTCTTTATTTCCTAACGGAAATAAAGAGACCCCCCCAAAGCCGAAGAAAATCATTTTCAAGGCATGGCTGGAAGTCATCAAGTCAAAAGGCGAGAAACCGATCTCGACCTATCAGCCGGTTTGGGACCACGCCAAGGCGGTCGGACTTGACCCGGACTGGATCCAGATCGCCTGGGCGAAGTTCTGCGACCGCTACCTCAACGACGCCGGCTACAAGGCCAAGCGCTACATCGACTGGCGCCGGCACTTCCTCAACGCCATCGAGGGCAACTGGTTCGATCTCTGGCGCGCGGCCGATAACGGGTTTGTCCTCACCACGGTTGGCCGGCAGGCCGACCTTGCCACGCGGGAGGCCGCATGAATCACCCCAACGCGCCGGAACTGAAACTGCCGCCCATGAGCATCGAGGCCGAGCAATCCCTGCTGGGCGGCCTGCTGCTCGACAACGAGGCGATTGACCGCATCGGCAGCGTCCTACCGGAACACTTCTACCGCGACGATCACAAGCGCATCTACCGCGCCATCGTCGGCCAGATCCAGAGCGGACGCGAGGCGGACATCCTGACGGTGGCCGAAGCGCTGCGCGAGTCCGGCGACCTGGACAATGCCGGCGGGCAGGCCTATCTCGTCGATCTGGCCTCCAGCACGGCCTCGGCGGCGAACATCCACAACTACGCGCGCATCGTCCGTGAGCGGGCGCTGGAGCGCAGCCTGATGGCGGTGGGCGACGAGATCGCGGCGACGGTCTATGACAAAACACGCGGCGTCATGGACAAGCTGAACCATGCGCAGGCGCTGGTGATGTCGCTCACCGAAGGCGCCGCGCCGCGGGAACCGCGCCTGCTGAAAGACGTGCTGGTGTCCGTCCTCGACGAAATGGATCGCCGCATGAACGGCCAGGTGATCGGCGTACCGACGGGGCTGGCGGATCTCGATCAAGCCTTGTCGGGTGGCCTGCAGCCGGGTGATCTGGTCCTGATCGCCGGCAGGCCGGCCATGGGTAAGACGACGCTTGGCGTGCAGATCGCGCAGAGTTTCGCCCTGGACGGCGGCATCCCGCTGGTGCTGTCGATGGAAATGTCGGAAGTCCAGTTGGGCAGCCGCATGCTCGCCTCTGTCGGCCGGGTGCCGCTGCAGGACGTGATCCACGGTCATGTGCATGGCGAGAACGCCGACCGCATGGCAGGCGCGATCGCGCGGCTCTCCGAGGCCCGCGTGGTGATCGACGATCAGCCGGCCCTCACCGTCATGGATGTGCGCGCCAAGGCCCGTTCCTGTCGGCGCAAGCATGGCCTGGGGCTGGTGGTGGTCGACTACCTTCAACTCATGCAAGGCGACGGCGACAACCGCAACAGCCAGCTTGAGGAAATCTCGCGCGGCCTAAAAGCGCTGGCCAAGGAACTGAATGTGCCGGTGGTGGCGCTGTCGCAACTCTCGCGCAAGTGCGAGGAACGCACCGACAGGCGGCCGATGATGTCGGACTTGCGAGACAGCGGCGCCCTCGAGCAGGACGCCGACGTAATCATGTTCGTCTATCGGGACGAGGTTTATCACTCGGACTCGCCCGACGCCGGCACGGCGGAAGTCCTCATTCGCAAGCAGCGCCAGGGGGCGACCGGCATGGCGCGGCTAACCTTCCTTGGCCAGTACGTTCGTTTCGAGGACTGCGCCTACCAGGGCACGCGCCGCGTGACAGAACTTAAGCCAAAGACCCGGAGGCGCTATGGCGAAGACGACTGACGCCGCGGCCCGCTTCTCGCAGATGCGCGTCAAGGCCGGCGACCTGGACGAGCAGGCCAGGCAGGACATGGAAGACCTCTCATGCCATCACCTGACGATCGGCTGGACCGAGGCTCAAGTCGAGGAACTGCGCGCCGACTTCCGGCACTGGTGGAAGACCGACGCCGACGGTGCCCGCCAGTACCTTGCCGAGGCGGCGGGAGAGGCGAGGAAGTTTCTGGCGAAGACAGCCGCCGCGACCAGGGCGGCCGAATCCAGAGCGCTGGCGGCGCGTGCCGAGGAAAGGCGGGCGGCGTGATGTTCTTCGGCATCGAAATGACCCGTGCCGAGCGCGCCATAACCAAGGCGATCATGTGGTTGCAGAAACGCGCGTGGAGAAAGTAATGGGATTTTCCGGCATCCAATTGGCCATCGAGTTCGACGCGCGCACGCACGCGCGCCGCGGCGATCCCGGCACCAGCCATGAAGCCGCAGCCAGGGTGCGCGAATTCGCCAGCGGCCACTGCGCCGTCATCCTGACCACGCTGCGCGAGTATGGCGGCCAGACCATCGACGAAATCGCCAAGCGCACGCATCTGACTGCTGTTCAGGTTGCGCGCCGCTTGCCGGACCTGCAGAAGGCCGGCAAGGCGGCGCCGACGGGCGAGGAAAGGCTATCGGCTTCCGGCCGGCCGGAGCGGGTTTGGAGGGCGGCATGAGCAAGATCACAATTTTGAGAACTGACAAGGCCATGCCGGCGAACATGGACGCGGCGCGCGAACTGCTGTTCGGTGCACTGGATGGCTTCAATAGAGACGACAAGCGCGCCTGGCGTCGTGTCTGGAAACGCCTCGTCGAGTCCGAGCCAGGTGAAATGCTTGCCGTCGACATGGTGTTTCCGCGCAGCGGCCCATTCCACCGTTTCCACATGGCCATCGAGCAACACCTGTTCGACGCCCAGGAGCGGTTCGACAACTTTGAAATGTTCCGCTACTGGCTGAAAGTTGGCGCCGGCTGGGTGACGTGGGCGGCCGGCCCGAAAGGCGGCGTGGTGCCGATTCCAAGGTCAATCAGTTATGCCAAGGCTGACGAGGAAGAATTCCGCCAGTACCACGAGCAGGTAGTGACGTTCCTGCGCGGTCCGCATGCCGCCAAGTACCTGTGGCCGCACCTTGATGAGGCGCAGCGTGCCGAGATGATGGAACAGGTGCTTGAGGAGTTCGAGCAATGACCAGATATTGGAGGCTCAGCACTAGGACGTACAACGCCTGGCGAGCGATGCTAGATCGTTGCCGGAACAAAAATCACATGTTCTACAGATACTACGGCGGTGCCGGAATAACCGTATGTGATCGATGGGAATCATTCGCTAATTTCTTAGAGGATATGGGAGAGGCAAATGATTCACTTCAAATCGACAGGATAGATCCTACAGTCGGCTATGAACCAGGCAATTGCAGGTGGGTAACTCCATCACTCCAGAATGCTAACCGCAGGGGGTGGGGAAAATCAGGATACAAGGGGGTTTACAGACGGCCATCAGGACGATTTTGCGCTGTCCTCCGTGTTGACGGGAAAACAATAACTCTTGGGACGTTTGATACGGAAGCTGAGGCCGCAGCAGCTTTTGATGCTGCGGTTACTGCTAGGTTCGGTGAACACGCAATGACGAATAAGAGGATGGGGTTTGTGTCGTGATCGAGCAGATCATCATCGGCATTTGCGGCCTGACATCGGTATGGCTGACGAATGACCCCAGGGAGCCGGTGCGGCGATGGGCCTGCATCTTCGGGCTGGCCGCGCAGCCGGCGTGGTTCTACGCCACCTGGCAGGCAGGGCAGTGGGGGATTTTCTGTCTTGCCTTCATCTACACCGCCGGCTGGTATCGCGGGTTCAGGCATCACTGGTTGGGGGCGAGATGACCACCATAGCTTGGGATGGTCGAACGCTGGCGGCAGACAGGGGGGCGTGGAGCAACGGCTTGCATCAGCCAGTGAGGAAGGTTCATCGTCTGAGATCACTGGATGGGCGCACTTTCCTTGTTGCTTTCTCTGGTGATGGCGCTTTTTGTGCCGATGTTCTGCGCTGGATGCGGTGTGACGCTCCGCCACCAAGCCCATGCCTGGCCGATGATCAGGCGCGAGACTGTGCGGTAGTGATTGACGACCAGCGGCGCATCTGGCGGCTGAACTCGCGGTTGATTTATATGCAATACCGATCTGGCGTTCATGCCCACGGCGCCGGACAGGAAATCGCGCTGGGTGCGCTGATGGCCGGCGCCGATGCCGTCAAGGCCGTCCGCATCGCCATGGCCGTGTCCGACTACGCGGCGCGCGGCGTGGATTGGGTGAGATTCAAATGACCATCCGCGCCCGAAAACTCCTTGACCACGCCAATGGTGCATGCTGCCAGAACTGTGGCGCACAGGACGGCACCGTGGTTGCTGCCCACGCGAACCGGCAGCACCTTGGCAAGGGGGTTGGTTTCAAGGCCATGGATATTTTCTCGGCACACCTATGCTGTCGCTGTCATGCGTGGCTTGACCACGGAGGGGCCGGCATGGATCCGACCGGGCGCTATCAGGCGACCCGCGCCGACAAGTGGGAAATGTTTTGCTACGCCATGCACCGCACCTGGGCCTACCTGTGGGGTGCTGGCATCATCGGATTGAAAGACGAAAGGAGGTGATTTAGATGGCCAAGAAAGGCAAAGGCGGCAAGGGCAAGGGCGGCGGCAAGAAGGGCTGCTAAACCTTGTCAATCGAAATCGCGGCGCGCCATGTCGGCGCGTCGCTTGTGAATCCAATAGGAGAGAAACATGGAAAGAGCAGCTATGGCGCCATCGTACGGAGGAGCAGAAGGGGTCAACACGCCAAAGGAAACGGATATTCCGTCGGCCCTCGCAGAATTGGAAGCGGCTATTTCTCGCCTGGATGGCGGCATCACCAGACTGCAGGGCCGCCTGGCCAAGGCAACGCGAGTCGAACCGACCGCACCGGATAGCAGCAAGCTGACGCGGGTGTCGTCGTGTGATCTGAGTGCCAGGATCCGCGAACAGATAGGAAGGCTCGACGAGATCGCGTCCGGCGTGAGTCGACAACTCGATTGCCTCGAGTTGTAGATGCTGAAGTTGAATCCAGCCGAGTTTGAAGCCCTCCAGGCGCGCAACAAAAGCGCATGGGGGATTGCCGTCGGCCAGGTCAAGGGCGAGAAGCCGGCCGCCATCCCGAAGCCGCCCGGGGACAAGAAGTACCGCAACCACGTCGTTGTCGACGCCGAAGGCCTCCGGCACGACTCGAAGAAGGAAGAGCGGCGCTGGCGTGAGTTGGGCGTCATGCTGCGGGCCGGCGAGATCCGCTGGCTGGCGCGTCAAGTGCGGTTCGGGCTGCCCGGCAATACCGAGTACCGCTGCGACTTCATGTACGAGACGAAGGCCGGCAAGCGCGTGATCGAGGATGTCAAGAGCCCGGCCACACGCAAGGAGAAGGCGTACCGCATCAAGGTGCGCCAGTTGAAGGCCATCCACGGGGTCGTCGTCACGGAAATCTGAAATGCGGCGTGGCCTGAAAGAAAAAAGAGAGCACATGAGAAACAGAATCGTGGCCATTCTTTCCCAAGAACCTGGGCTTACCCAAAAGCAGATTGCGCAGCGGCTTGGCGTGCCGACAACAGCGGTAGCCACCTACATGCACGTTCTCGCGTCGCGTGGCAATGTCAAGCAAACAGGCTTGCGCCGAACGGGGAAACCGTACATCTACGTTGCCGCGAGAGAGGTCGACGTCAACATCTTCCCGGCGTGGTGCCGGTGCTGCAAACCCAAATGAATGTCCTGAGCGCTCTCAGAAAGATCAGGGCATGCGAGAATGAGGCGGCAGCGCTAGTCGTGCTAAATGCGTTGATTCGGGAGATCGCTATGAAGAATCAGAGTGATTCAGACTGGAAGGATATAGTCGCCAGAATGCGGGAAATATCCAGCATTGGCACAGTTTCAGATTGTTCTTGCTCGTCGATAGATTGTGGTATGGCTGCTGATGAAATCGAACGATTGCGACGTGTGACGGAATGGCAGTTAATTGAGTCGGCGCCGCGCGATGGAAGTTGGATTCTCGGACTTCTTGATAACGGAGATGTTCGCAGAATCAGAAGTGACGTTTTCTATCTGCCGTGCTGGACTACGGGCGAGTTCTACCAAGGCATGAACAGGGAGCCGGTAACTGTGGAACCGACGCACTGGATGCCGATGTTGGTTCCGCCAAAAAACGAGAATAAGGAAGGCCGGTGAGAAGTTCTTCGCAATAAGCGATGGACAGCTTCGCGGGGACACCAAGAACCCCGACATACCATCGCGTGAGCGGGGTAGCTCAGTTGGTTAGAGCGCTGGAGTCATAATCCCGAGGTCGTCGGTTCAAGTCCGACCCCCGCAACCAAATCACAGGACGCGGGGGTGCCATGAAACGATTCCGAATGGACGACTGGCTGATCGGTGCCGTGATCCTTGGCACACTGATCGCCATCATTGCGCCGCAGCAGATCGGCGTCACCCTATACAAGCTGTCGCTGCTGGCCATCGCCGGGGCGGGCGGCTACTGGCTGGATCGCAGATTATTTCCGTATGGCCGGCCGGACCGGCTGGATGGCTACTTTTCGGCCTGGGCGCAGATCCGCCGCGCCTTGATCGTGTCGGCCTGCATCATCGGGGTGTCCCTTGGCGCGTAGAGCCCCATTCGACGGGGATTGGGAGCCGTCCTGGCCGGTCGCCATCGGCGTCTGGCTGCTGGTCGTCCTTGTTCTGTGGAGTAGCGGCGCCTTCGGCCAAATCCCGGCCGAGGCGAACCGCCATCGGGCGGACCTGACGCGCCAGGCGCGGCTGATATGGGGGCTAAATGCCCCGATCGCCACCTTTGCCGGCCAGATCCACCAGGAATCAGGCTGGAGACGGGATGCCGTCTCGCCGGTGGGGGCGTCGGGCATGGCGCAGTTCATGCCGGCTACCGCCCGCTGGATCTGCGGCGCCTACCCGAACCTGCCCGCCGGCTGCGATACCACGAACCCGACCTGGGCGATGCGCGCCCTGATCCAGTACGACCGCTGGTTGTGGGACCGGCTGTCCATGGCCGGAGCCGAATGCAACATCATGTGGGCGGTCCTGCGCAGCTACAACGGCGGGCTCGGCCACTGGCTCAAGGAGGCCCGCCTGACCGCAGACCCCAAGGATAGGGGAAGCGTGGATGCCCAATGCGGCCGGGCGAGCCGCAGCGTCAAGCACTGCGCGGAGAACCTGGGCTACCCGAAGCGGATCATCGAACGCCATCAGCCGAAGTATCTGGCCTGGGGCAGGGGGGTGTGCACATGAAACAACTCGGTTTCATGGCCATCCTCACACTGTTCCTCGTCGTCTGCGTCCAGGCCGTCTCGGCTTGGGGGCTGGTGAATGGCGCCATCGCCTTCAATGACTACCTCGCCGTCTGGTCGCCGCTCTTGGCGCTGGCCATCGGCTTCTGGTTCGGCCAACAGCGCCCGGCGGCACCATGATCGCGCCACCCTCCCTGACCGCGGGACAGCGGATCGCCGCCTGGGCGCTGGCCGCCCTGCTTGTGTTCATTGCCGGTGCCTTCGCTGGCGGCAAACTGGTGCAGAACCACTACCAGGCCAAGGAAGCCGTCCGGGTCAAGGCCGAGCAGGCCGAATACGCCCGCCTGACCGACATCGCGCAAGGCTTGGGCAAAGCCCTGGCCGAGGAAACCGCCAAACGCCAAGCCGACACCCGCCGGCTGCGTGCCGAGGTCGAGAAATGGAGGAACCATGGAACCGTTGCCGTTGAATGCCCCGCCGGTGGCGGGTTCAAGCTGGTCATTCCGAGCGCTGTGCGCTTTGGCGCTGATTACGTCGAGCATTGGAATGCAGGGCTGTGTGTCGGTCTGTCCGCGACCGCCGGTGCCTGCCGACCTGATGGTGCCCCCGTCGGAGCCGATCCTGTTACCCCGACCACCCTCATCGCCAACGCCCTCGACAACGCCGAAGCCTGCAACGCCGATCGAGCGCGACTCCGGGCAGCACAGAGTTACCTGAAAGAGATAGGAGCCGCAGCTAAATGAGTGATCCAGACGTCCAGGTGTTGCATCACCGGGTTTCAGCTGTCGAGCGCGCCGTCGAGCGAATCGCCGATGCCGTCGAGAAGATCGGCGAGAACACGGCTCAATTGGCCATGCTCGAGCAACGGCATGCCGAAACGCGGGATGGGCTGGAGCGCGCCTTCGAGGCCATCAAAAAAACCGAGGCAGGACATGATGCCCATGAAACCCGCATCCGTACCTTGGAAATCGACATGCCGGCCTTGCTGGAAACCAGGCGGTGGGTGATCGGCGGGATATTGGCCATTGTCGCGCTGGTGGGCCTTGGCCTAGTTGGTGCCTATCTCAAGTCGGGCGGTGATCAGAACGTCAATATCCGTGTGCCGAGCGCGACGATACAGCAGCCAGGCGTTACAGAGCGGTCGTTCAAATGAGTGCTGTGGCCGGCATCCCCATCCTGCGAGACGAGCGCGATATCTGGACGGTCGAGGACATGGCCTGCGCTGCCTGCGGACGTGAATGGGTCTCCATGCGATCGCTCGGCACGCCGGACAACATCCTCGAATGCCCGTCCTGTGGTGTCCGCGACTCCATGCCGGCTGAGGAAGCCCCTCGCCAATTCGAGAGACTGCACTGATGGTTGAGGCTATCGCAAAGCCTTCGGCAAAGACCAGGAAGCCATCCGGGCGCGGGAAGGTCGACTGGGAAGCCGTTAGGAAAGATTACTGCGCTGGCATCAAGACTGATCGCCAGATCGGCTCGGAACAGATGGTGTCCCATACGGCAATCCAGAGGCGCGCCAAGAAGGAGGGTTGGACAAGGGACTTGGCCGAACGCATCCGGAAAAAGGCCGATACGGAAGTTGCCAAGAAGGCGGTTGCCAAAGAAATTGCCTTGGCAACCGAAAAGGAGGTTGTCGAGGCCAATGCAGCCATCCAGGTGCAGGTCAGGTTGAGCCATCGGACGGACATCCAGCGCTATCGGGTCATCTGTAACAAATTGGCCGAGGAACTTGAGCTCGGCACCGATGGCGCCGAATTTCTCGAGCAGCTGGCCGAACTCATCACGGCCGACGACAGGAGTACTCAGCGCTATCAAGCCATGATGAAGGCTATCAGCCTGCCAAGCCGGGTGGGGTCAATGGAGAAACTGGCTACCACACTCAAGACGCTGATTACCTTGGAGCGCGAAGCCTTTGGTATTGACTCCCGGGAGGGTGGCAATGACGACAAGCCGGTGGAGGAGCGCGTCCGTACTTACTCCCAGAATCCGCCTGAAATTCCTGATGTTCCGCATTTGAGGCTGGTTAATGGGAAAGAGTGAAAGGCTCTTTGCCGAATCCGATGCCTTGATGCGGCAGCGTCTGGATATGTACTGCGCCAACCTGATCAAAATCAAGACCAAAGACGGCCGGATCAAGCCTTTCTATTGGAACCGCGAGCAGGCTTACGTACATCGCCAGATCGAGGAGCAAAAGCGGGCGACGGGCCGTGTGCGAGCCCTGGTGCTGAAGGCCCGGCAACGCGGTATCTCTACCTATATCGGCGCCAGGTTCTACCACAAGACGACGCTATGGATGGGGCAGCGCACCTTCATCCTGACTCACGAAGATGCCGCCACCCAGAACCTGTTCGACATGGTTTCGCGGATACACGAAAACATGGCGCGGGACTACCGGCCGGTGGCCACGGCCGACAACGCCAATGAACTGGACTTCGGAAAGCTGGATTCCGGCTACCGGGTTGGCACGGCCAAGACCAAGGCGCGCGGCCGCGGCGACACCATCCAGAACTTCCATGGCTCCGAGGTCGCCTTCTGGCCGAATGCCCATGACCACGCCGCCGGCATCGTCCAGGCCGTGCCGGATCTGTCGGACACCGAGATCATCTACGAGAGTACGGCCAATGGCGTCGGTGGTTTCTTTTATGAGCAATGGATCCAGGCAGAGCAGGGGCGCAGCCCGTTCATCGCCATTTTCATCCCGTGGTATTGGGCCAAGGACTACCAGAAGCCGCTGCGGCCGGACTTTACGCCCAGCAATGAGGAGATCGAGTACGCCGAAACCCATGGCCTGTCGCCTGAACAGGTTCAGTGGATGCACGACAAGAACATCGAGCTCGGCGGTGAGCCCGGCAAACTCTGCTGGCGCTTCCACCAAGAGTATCCGGCAACTCCGGAGCTCGCCTTCCAGACATCCGGAGCCGACTCTTACATCCCAACCTCGGCAATCATGGCGGCGCGCAAGTTCAAGGCCCCAGACCAGGACCATCAGCCGGTTGCGCTCGGCGTCGACGTGGCGCGAGGCGGTGGCGACATTACGCGCATCATCAGCCGGCAGGGTCGCATTGCCGGTGGGCGTCGCAACCAAGTCATCGATTCAAACGATCTCATGGTCGTGGCGGATGCCGTCGCACTGGCCATCCGTGAAAGCCAGGCCAAGATGGCATTCATCGACATTACCGGCCTGGGAGCCGGCGTCTATGACCGTCTGTGCCAGATGGGATTCGATAACCGCGTGCGCGCCATCAATTTCGGCAGTGCGGCGACCGAGCCCGACAAATACCTCAACAAGCGTGCCGAGATGTACGGCCGCATGAAGGAGTGGCTGACAGATGCCGGCGGCGCGCAGATCCCGGATGCCGACGAATGGCAGCGCCACTTGGCCGCCACAAGCTACCGCTACGACGCCAACTCGAGGCTGGTCCTCGAGCCCAAGGAATCCATCAAGAAGCGCTTGCTGTTCTCCCCGGACATTGCCGATGCCCTCGGCCTGACGTTCGCCGAGAGCGTGGCCGACGTGATCGAATTCAATGCCCGGCCTGAATGGGCGAAGAAGCTCCAGGCCAAGCGCAGCGGCGGCTGGCAGGGAAGATGAATGGGTATACGGCGCTCAGTCACGGCCACGATCACCGGCCCGAACGAATGGACGGAAGCCCTGCATGTCTCGCCAGGCGATGTCGGCAGCCTCTCGGTGACATTCGCCAGCGGCGCGGCCGGCACTGTCACCCTGCAGCGGCGCCTGGATGGCGTGAATTGGCGCGACGTGGATGCCTGGACAGACGCCAATGCCGAGAAGTCCTACGTCACAGATGAAGGATGTGAGATCCGCATGGGCTGCAAGACGGCTGATTACACGATGGGCGCGATCTATTTAAGGCTGGGTGTGCACTGAGAAACACATTGAAGTCTAACGAAAGGAGGAAGGACCAGATGCCTAAATCAACCGACGCATGTAACAAGATTCTGAACCTCATGTACCGCGCTGCGGCCTGGGCGAACGTCGCGGATAACGCGGCCGCTTCCCCGCTCACCAACGTATATGTGGCCCTGCATACAGCCACGCTCACGGCGGCGACCAACTCGCAGGCCGAGAACGAGGTTGCCTACACAAACTATGCTCGCCAAGCGGTGGCCCGTTCTACCGGATGGGTGGCTGGTTCTGGCGGGTCTACATCCAACTCGGCCCTGCTGCAATTCCCGCAGTCCGGCGCAACGGGCGCAACACTGCATACGGTGAGTACCGGCACAACGGTTTCCGGGGCCACGGCGGTGTGGCACTACGGCGCGCTGAACAGCCCGATCACCATTGGTGCAAACGCTTCCATCACGCCGCAATTCCTTGCCAATGCGCTTGTGATCACCGAGACATGATCCTCCCACAATACCCCTACCTCTATAGCTGCGCCGAGTGTGGCGCGAAGGTGAAGGTCAGAAAGGACAAGGTGAAACGGACATGCAAGCACACGACAGCAACGATAAACGCGCCGAGGAAAAGCCTGCTGACGGGCGACGGGACGATGAACGGAGTGCCGTACCGGCTGAGGGTGGACTGGTACATCCGCAAGTTCCTGACATGGGCAACCGGACGGTGTGTCTGAGCGCGTGCCTGTCTGGTAAAGGCGGGGTGAAGGCGTGAGCTTTGTCAACGTCGGCGAGTATGCCGCCGCCGCAGAGGGCGGGCAGAACTGGTTTGGCATGATGAACAAGGCGGGTGCGTCTGCGTCCAGTCAGGGTGGATGGGTTGATTGGTCGGGTGGCGCGGGTTATCCGCAGCCGAACTATTTTGCTTCTGCCCCGCTGACTGCCGCGACTATTGCCTCCCAACGCGTCCCGGTGCCGAGTGTTGCGCCGAAAAAGCAATGGCTGCACAACCTGCGCGTTATGCTTCCGGCGAACGGCGCGACCGGCACAGCAAACCAGAACCAGTCGTTCATCCTCTGCGACTACCTGATGTATTACCCGTTCATCGACCTGGTGTCCACCGATGAACAAGTTATGGACAACACCATAACCCTGCCGCGCTACACCAGCGGGCGCGGGGTACGCATGATGCTTGTGCTACAGGCGTCGAACGGCAACTACGCGACCTCCGTTATCACCATCAAGTACATCAACCAGGACGGCGCTGAAAAGACTGTCTCGTTGAATTTGATGTGGGCGGCGTATGCCGCGTCAGGGTGTGTAGCCCCCAACTTTGGCGCGGCGAACGCATCAAACTTACACCCATTCGTCCCGCTCGCCCCTGGTGACAGCGGCGTGCGGGCGGTGACTTCCGTTCAGTTGTCCGCAGATTGGGGCGGGCTGGCGGCGATTGTGCTGGTGCAGCCTTTGTTCTTCGGCTACGCGCCGCAGGAATGCCGCCGCACCACGACCGGCAACCTGGATTCGTTTGGTTCCCCAATCGAATATCAAAACCTGATTCACAACTACGCCAACATTCATATTGAGGACGGCGCGTTTCTTGGGGTGATATCCAAATGCCCAAACTCGGTCAGTGGGCAGACCGGCAGCCGCTTCATCGCATTCATCGAAACCGTCTGGAACTGAGAGGACACAATGGGATTCACTTCGCAAGACGATCTAATCAACCAGATCACGACCAACGGCAAGACGGATACCGTTGTGTATCAAAAAACGCTGGCCGCCGCTGCCGTCGCTGGCGCGTGGACGGACTTCGGCGTGTCGGGCGGCAGTATTCCGGCCTCGACCTACGCCGGAGCTTCCCGCACCTTTGTAGCGACGGACGACACTTGGTCAGAAGGCACGATTTACACCGGCGGCGACAAGAGTCCTGCGACCAAGCACTTCCTTTCCGCAGGTGGATCGCTGTACAACGCCACGGGTGCGCCGTGGTGCCTCATGGCCGTGGATATGGTCGGCTACGTGCCGCTGTCCGGTACGGACGTATCGACCACAGGGGCCAAGACGATCACCATGACGCCGATCAGCAATACGACGGCCAAGGTGGATCGCTACCCGAACGGCGAAGGCTTGAGAATGTATGTCTCCGCCAACGGTGCGATGGGTGCGAACGCGCCGACCTGCATCGTCAACTATACAAACTCACTTGGCACAACCGGCAGGGCAACGATTGCCTTTACCTCGACGGCTTCAGGCGCTACTGGCCTGATTCTCAACTCCGGCGCTGCGGCCAACAAGTTCAATCCGTTCCTTGGCCTCGCCGCCGGGGACACCGGCATCAGCGACATCGAAACCCTCACATGGTCCGGCACGGCGCACGCTTCCGGTTCTGCGGTGATTCATCTGGTCAAGCCGCTCTTTACCATCCCGGTGCCTGCCAACGGCATTCATACCATGCTGGATTTCGTCAATGCCCTGCCGTCGCTGCGCAAGATTCCAGACGGCGCGAACATCCGCTTCATCTGCTTTCATACGGCGGCCACGCCGAGCGGCTCGACGGCGTTTGTGAACTTCGACTATGCGTGGGGCGGCTGATGGAACGCGAAATCCTTGAACTCGTTTCCGACTTCGCCCAATGGAAGGGCGACAGCTACCGCCTCGCCGTGCTGGTGATGGAGAAGCAGAAGGAGATCGACCGGCAAAAACTGATCGATGCCGGGTTCCCGGAAGCCGCCGAGGCGCTCTGATGGCGCTGCTCAACAACGGCTACCGCGACAGCTACGGACTGGCCGGATTTACTGGAGGGCCGACGCTCTCCAACGGGGCATTACCTGGCACGCTGGCGGCGAACTGGAAGCGTACGGGGGCGCAGAGGAATTTCGCGGCGGGGGAGGGCGTTGATAATCCGCTGGTCGGCATTCCTTCGGGCTATCGTCATCCAGCCGCATGGGTGATGCCGCAGAAACCCGGCCTGCTATCGGCACGCAATACCATCACCGGTACGGGTGCTACAGCTTCTGATGGGCAGTCCGGCTACAACATCGAGGCGTCCATTTCCGGCTCCGGGGACATCCCGCCGTGCCAGATCGGCCTGATTGTCTCGATTGCTGCGGCCATTGCCGGAAGCGGTACGGTATCGTCCGCCACGATAGAAGCCCTGGCGACGATGGCGGCGAACCTGACGGGCGCAGGGAGCGTCGCAGCTACCGCGCAAGGGTTGGCCGATCTGGCGGCGTCCATCGCTGGCGAGGGTGCGGTGAATGCCGGGAACACTGCGCTGATGGATATCGGTGCTTCCATCGTCGGATATGGCGAACTCACCCCCGAAGGGCTGCGCGACGCGGTATGGACAGCCATTCTTGCCAACTACGCCGACACGGGGAATGCAGCGCAGGCGCTTTCCACGGCGAGCACCGGCGGCGTCGATCTGAATGCACTGGCCGACGCCGTATGGGCCAAATTGTTGGCAGACGGGGTGTCTATTGCTGCTGGTGGAATTTCATCGACAAGTTTTGCAGCTGGATCCATAGATTCAGCAGCGCTTGCCGCAGATGCGGTCGGTGCCACAGAACTGTCAGCCGCCGCCGCCGAGAAGATTGCCGACGCCATCTTGGCCAGAGCGATCGCTGGCGGCAGCAACTCAGGCCGTCTTGTCCGGGATGCCCTGCGCGCCCTGCGAAACCGGGTGCGAATCAGCGGCGGAAACCTGCAGGTCTACCAAGAAGACGATGCTACCTTGGCCTGGCAAGCGCCTGTGACGACTGGCGCGCGTGACCCGATTACGGAGGTTGATCCGACATGATCAAGCAGAAGATTGGCCGTCTGTTCCTGCGCCTGGCCATGCACATGGGGGCTTTGCCAGCCGTCTCGCCAGAGCTGATGGCGCGCGCCGCCGCAGTCATTGCCGAAATCGAATCGACCTGTAGAGGCACCAATGGCGAATTCAAGCGCCATCAGGCCTACGCCAGACTGCGCAAGACCTTCCCGGACGCCGGAAAGCCGGCCGTGGCCCTGGCCATCGAGATCGCCAAATGTTCCATCTGATTCTCTGGTGGTGGAGTGACGGCGCCGGTGGTGTACTGCCGCCCGTTATTGCCGGCCGGCTTCCCGTGCGCGGCTTGATCGTCATGCACCCTGTACGAACCCCGGTTGCCGATACCGGGGAAAACGACCGCTACGAGGTTTAGAGAATGCTTATTCAGGTCAATGGTGTGCCGGACGATTACGGACAAGTGCTCAAAAACCTTCCGGTCGGCGTGAATACCGATCTTACCTTGCTCATGGCCGAACGCTTCCAATACGCCAGTGACGGCATGCAGGATTGGGCAAATCGCGCCAAGCAGTGCGTCGAGTTCTTCGAGGGCAAGCAGTGGTCAGAAGATGCCCTGAAGAAGCTGGAGCGCGAAGATCGGCCGGCGCTGACGTTCAACAAGATATCGCCTTTGGTGCGCCTGGTGCTCGGCTACCACCGCAACAACAGGATGGACACAAAATACCTGCCGTCCTTCGACAACTCCGGCAGTCATACCGTCGCCGAGGCCATTACCCGCATCGTCAAGCAGTCCAACGACGAAAACGATAAGGAATACGTAGACGCCGAAGTGTTCTTCGACGGCATCCTGACCGGGCGCGGCTACTACGACTACCGCCTCAACTTCGAGCGCAACGACCTGGGCGAGATCAAGGCGCGGGCGAAAGATCCGTTCGCCATCTACCCGGACCCGGAGGCCGATCAGTACGACCTGAATGAAGGCAATTACGTCTTCGAGGGGCGATGGGTCAATCTTGACGAGGTTGAATTCACCTACGGAAAGTCGGCCTCACAGTTTCTGTGGGGATTTGTCCATCGCGGCGGCTACGCCGGCGGCATTCCGTTCTCGATGGCCGAATTTCAAGATGAAATCACGCCCTGGCGTAACTTCGGCGGGCAGGAACGGGGCGGGCCTTCCATCCAGTCCTACCTCGCCAACTGCTACGACCCGGCCAGAAAGAACATCCGCTTGATCGACTGCCAGCACTACATCAGAACGTGGCAGCGCTGCATCGTAGATCTTGAATCCGGGCGCCGCGAACCGATACCTGACAGCTGGGATGGCGCAAGGCTGCAAAAGCTCATGGCCTGGTGTGATGAACTGGCCCGCTCAAGAGGCACGGTATCGCCGTTTCGCGTCGTGACTCGCCCCGTGCGCCGCGTGCGCTGGACCACCATGGTTGGCGATCTGCTGGTCTACGACAACTGGAGCCCCTACGAGACATTCACCCTGATTCCATTCTTTCCGTATTTCCGCCGCGGCCAGACCAAGGGCATGGTTGATGACCTGATCGATCCGCAGGTCGAGATCAACAAGCGTCGCAGCGCCCGCGTGGATATCGTCACGCGAACCGCACACGCCGGCTGGATGTATCACCAGGACAGCCTGCGCGAGGAAGAGAAGCAGAAACTCGAGGAATTCGGCGCCATGCCGGGCATCAACCTCGAGTGGCGGGGTGAACCCGGACTGAAGCCGTCCCGCATCGAACCCGGCGTGCCGCCGATGGCCTTCGAGCGTCTGGAGGAACAGGCAACGGGCGATCTCAAGGAAATCTCCGGAATCAACGATTCAGCCCTTGGCCAACTCGACCGCGTGCAGTCAGGCCGCGCCCTGGAGGCACGCCAGCGCCAGTCCGTTCTGTCGATTCAGACCTACATGGACAACAACAAGCGCAGCAACAAGATGTGCGGGCGCAAACACCTGGAGATGGTGCAGAACCACATGAGCGAGGAACGCAGCTTCCGCATCCTCAACCCCAGCGGAGAAATCACTCAGGAAACCATAAACCTGCGCTTAGCCACCGGCCAGATCCACAACGACGTAACGGTCGGGAACTACACGGTGAGCGTAGACGAGACGCCGCTGTCGGCAAATTTCCTCTCGGCGCAGTTCGAAGAACTCATGGACATGGTTGAGAAGGGCTTGTTGCCGGCCCCGCTGATTCAGGATATCGCCGTGGACATCTCCAGCCTGCCGCGCAAGGACGAGATCAAGCAGCGCATCAACGCCATCCAAATCGCCCAAGGCATCCCGGTCAGAACGGCGGCACCGATGGCACCGCAACCGGCGACGATGCCGGGTCAGCCCATGGCTGCCGCGCCAGGCCAAGGCATGACAGATCAGACGCCGACTCCGATTCAGGGGAATCCAATGGCTGCTGGAGCACCGCTCAATGGCTGACCTGATCGGACTCGAAATCGTAGGGCACGAAGCCGCCATGGAAGCCGCCAAGCAAAGCAACCCCGTGATTCCACTGCAAGCGCTTCAGGCCATGACCCAGGGCATTGCCAGACGTGAAGCCGCCGAGTTGGAGGGCTGGTTCAAAGAAACCGAGCCAAGTGATACCGAGCGGTAGCAATAAGGCGACTGCCGGCATATCCCGTCATGCATTTGTCACAAATAATCGCTGGTTTGCCTCAATGCTGACTGAATAGGCTCGTCGGCTGGCGGCAAGATTCCAAGGGGACACCAAGAAACCGATGATGGAATAGGGGTGCTATGGATACGCAAGTCATTACGACGGACATCCTGCGAGGCGAGCAGAACACTCACGGCCTGCCAGACGCCTGGCTTGGCGCGCGTGTGCGCGGCTGGATGTTCGAGGAGGCGCGCGGTGCGCAATGGTGGATTTGTGCGCTGCAGATGGACGGCAAATGGCGTTACGCCAGTTTCCCGGAGCCCTGTCTGCTGCACAACGACCACAGAGAAATGGCGCGCAAGATCTGCCGTTTCGTCAACAAATGCAGTAGCCACGGCGGGGCTTGGCTGGCCGGCTGGATCGGCCAGCAATTTTACCTGCTGTGGAAGGACCGCGACGGCGATCTGCAGATCGTCGAGGAGTTCCCATTGCCGATGGAACGCCTGAAGGCCTTCGAAATGGAGGACTTCGCCGAACACTGCGAACAGATGATCGCCAAGTGGAAGGAGTGGATGTACGGCATGGAACATAGCCGCAATCAGCGCGTCCGGCTGGCCCAGGGCGAGTCCATCAGCGCCGCCCATGCCGTCGAGAGCTCCAGATATTCGCTGACACCGAACTGAGGACAAGACATGAGTACAGCAGCGCCAGAAACCGGTGGAGTCGAGGAATACCTGCACAAGCCGATTGCCGACCTGTCGGCCGATGCCACCTATTACCTGATCGCGCCGTGTCCGGGTCGGCTGACCCGGATCCAGGCGATCGTGGATGGCGCGATCGGTACGGCCGATGTCGTCATCACGACATCCCTGAATGGCGTGGCCGTGCCGGGTGGCGTGGTGACGCTGCCGACGGCGGGTTCCGGCGCAGGCACGATTGCCGAAGCCGTGCCGACCGAACCTGTGGCCAATGTGGCCAGGGGCGACAAAATTTCGCTTGCCGTGACTGGCGGCGGCTCGGGCGGTTCGCCGCGCGGCCACGTCGTCGTCACGCTGAAGCGCGACTGATTCAGGTCTGGCGGGTAGCGCCCGCCGGCCAACCCTGCCGCCGGGGGTAATCGGGCGAAAGCGGAGCCTGTCCGTTGAACAGGCAACACTCCGCCGCCGGGAGCATGCGGGCGAACGGGAATCCGACCTGGAAAGGATAGGGCAATGGCTGATATTGAGAAGGTCGCGGAAGCGATCAAGGCAGAGGAAGGACAACAGGCTCCGGTGCAACCGGAGAGCGCGCAGACTGCGGAACCGTCAGACCCCTACGAAGCGGAACTGGCGGCGGCCGAAGCAGCCCTCAAGGCGGAAACCAAGCCGGAAACCAAGCCGGTCGAAGGTGAGGCCCAAGGGGAAGCCAAGCCAGGAGAGCAGAAAGCGCCGGAAAAGCGGGATGAACCGAAGGTGCCCGTATCGGCCGTCTACAAGGAGCGCAAGCTCCGGCAAGCAGCCGAAATGCGCGCCGCCCAACTGGAAGGACAGGTTGAAGTCCTGTCATCCATGGCCAGGCCAGGCGAGCAACCGGCAGACGCCGGCAGGCAAGCCGAACCGGAACAACCCGATGATCCACTGGAAGGCCTGTACGCGCAGCAGGAAGCACTGGCGGAGAAGTTCGACAAGGGCGAAATCAGCGCCGTCGAATGGAAGCGCGAGGAGCGGAAGCTGTCTGACAGTATCGACCAGATCAAGGAATCCCGGCGCAACGAGGACGTGGTACGAAATGATCAATCACTGGAGGAGCATGTCGTCCAGTTGGTCAATAAATACCCGGTACTCAACAAGCTCACCGAATCGCAGACGCAATCGCTGGCAACCCTGGCTTACGAGGAGGCGCGTGCCGAAGGCAAGCCGATCCGGGCCGGTGTCGAAGGCACCAAGCAACTGCGCGAACGGATTGCGAAGATTGCAACCCGCCTGTATGGGGAAACCCCCAAAACTCCTGAATCCGGCCAGCCGCCCGAGAAGGCCGCAGGTTTGAGCGATACGGCAGCCGCGCGTGACGCAAAGCTGAAACTCGCCGAAACCATGCCGCCCGACGTATCGAAGATGGGGTCGGCCGCATCCGGTGTGACGCCGAGCGACGCAGAGATCATGGCCAAGATGGATGGCATGACCGATGACGAAGCCCTGGCGATGCTGGATTCCATGCCGACCGTGAAAGCCCGGTTGCACGGGCAACTTTTCGGACGAACAGGATAAGGAGTGTTGAAAAATGGCAACGACTGACTTTGGGGCTCTCAGCGAGCTCCAGAAAAAGGTCTGGTCGCTTCAAGTCAGCAAGCAGGGCCGCGACGACAATTTCTGGATGTCGAACGGCTTCATGTCTTCTGGCACGAACGACACGACCAAGCCCGTCCAGCGCGTCACCGAACTGACCAAGACCGAGCGTGGCACGGAATGCGTCATGCCGCTGGTCGCGGATCTGTCCGGCGGCGGCGTGGTGGGCGACAACCAATTGGAGGGGAATGAGGCTTCGCTGCTGGCGGATACTCAGACCATCCGTATCGACCAACTGCGAAACGGCGTGCGCTCGAAAGGCCGCATGAGCGAACAGCAGACGGTCATCCGCTTCCGCGCGCAAGGCAAGGATGCCCTGGCATTCTGGCTGGCCGACACGCTGGACGAACTGCAGTTCCTGGTGGCCGCCGGCCGCGCCTTCTCCGTGAATACGGACGGCTCGACCCGCACCGGCTCCCAGCTGCCGCAGTTATCCTTCGCGGCCGACGTGGCGGCGGCTTCCACCAACCGCGTCATGCATGCCGGCGCAGCGACTTCGGAAGCCACCATTACGGCCTCCGACAAGCTGACATGGGATCTGGTGATTCAGGCCAAGTCCTTCGCCAAGCGCAAGCGCATCCGTCCCGTGCGGGCTGGCGGTCGCAACTTCTACTTCCTGGTCTGCAGCACCGAGCAGTGCCGCGATCTCGAGCAGTCGAGCGACTACAAGACCCTGCACGCCCAGGCCATGCCGCGCGGCCTCGACAACCCGCTGTTCAACAACGCCAAGAAGATCATCTCGGATGTCGTGATCTACGACCACCAGAAGGTCTACAACACCCTTGGCCTCGGCAGCGGCAACCGTTGGGGCGCCGGCGGCACCATTCACGGCGCGCAGGCCATGCTGCTGGGGGCGCAGGCCATGGGCTACGCCGAACTCAACGACGGCACGCCCGGCATGAACGAGTCGGACAACACCGACTACGGCAACCGGCCGGCCATTGGCATCAGCCGCATCGTCGGCATGCTCAAGCCGCAGTTCAAATCCCGCTTCGACAACCAGTCGCGGGAGGACTACGGCTGCGTGTCGATCAAGACTGCGGCCGCGGCCAACTAACCGGAGGATACGAAGATGCAGAAAGTCAATATCCAGTTGTATGGCGTTGGCGCCGGCGTAATGGCCGGCGAGATGATCACCGCTGCCGGTGGCGTCTGCTACGTCGCAAAGTCCGGGGATGCGCAGAAGGAAACTCTCCTGAAAAAGGACGGGACAGCCCAAGCCAACCCGGTTTCCATGACCAATGGCGGCGCGGAGTTCTACGTCGCCAATACGGTCAATGCGGTCGACCTCTACATCATGGCACCCGGTGGCCAGTTCCTCGTCAAGACAGGCGTGGTTCCGGGCAGCGGCGGCTATGACTTCGCGGTCGACACCCAGCAACTCAACCAGGTGGCCAAGATTCCGTTCTCAATCGCCGATACCACGGCGGCGACAGAGACAGATACAGGCTTCGACTTCCCGCTCTATGCGGCCGTGTTGCCGACTCCGCTGGTGCGCATCACCACCGCGGATGCCGCTATCACCCTGGAAGCTGGCCTGAAGTCGAGCGAGACCGCCGGTGACGCCGACGGCTTCATCGACGCGGTTTCCTGCGCGACGGTCGGACTGGTGCGGGCAACCATCGCCAACGCCGGCAACACGCTGGGAGCGCTGTTCGAGGTTCAGGACTCGGTAAACGCCGGCGACTTGACCCACGAGGCCCACGTCATCACCGGGTCGAACGCTGTCAGTATCACCTACACGCTCCTCGCTGCTGCGGACACGGCGGAAGGGTTCCTGATCCTTCCGTACATCCTCACCGCGTAAGCGCACGGTACATAGGGGCAGGGAAACCTGCCCCGCTTTTCAAGGAGAACCGCATGGCAGAGGAAAAGGAAGAAGTCGCGTTCGTCAGGGACACGATGGCCAGGCCCGGAGAGGCGCGCACGCATGAAATAATCGTCCAGGTCATCCCGAGCGGAGAACCCATCACCAAGGTTTACAAGCTGCGCTCGGATGAGCACACCGAGATGCCGCTCGACCATGCCATGAAGTTCCTCGTCGACAAGGCATTCATCGTCGAGGACGCCAAGGGCAACGTCATGAAGCCGGTGGCAAGGCGCGATGACAGCCAGCCGCTCAAGCTGGGCGAAGGCGAAGTCGTTGCAGAATACGAGGAACTGAGCCGCGCGGCACTGTGGAAGCGCGCCAAGATTCTGCCTGGCTCGGAAGAGCTCAAGAAAACCTCCAGCGATACCGAACTGATCGATTTCATCAAGACTGCCAGCCGGAGAGACGAAGGTGTCTCCCGTGGTTCAGAGGGCAAGATCTCCGAACTCGACGGCATCGAGAAGGTGATCGAGGATTCCCCGCTGATCAAGAAGAAGGCGGCTTGATAGATGTCGCGCCTGTTCTCCGCCAGGGAACTTGCGGAGCGGGCGCTTCGCAAGATCGGGGCTTTCTCGATCAACGACACGGCGGCCGATCCAGAGGAACTGCATGAAACCCTGTTCTGGATGGATATGGCCATCGCCGAGTTCGTCGGCGCCGAGCGCTGCCATTGGCTGATTCCAGTCACCATCGATATCCCGCTGACTACCGCGAATTCCTATGATCTTTCAGATGCCGCCGGGCAGAGCTACCCGGGCAACGGCATCATCTTTCCGGCAGACGCCTACCTGCGCGACAGCAGCGGCAACGATGGCGAGGTGAGGCTGGTCAGCCGGCGCGAGTACGAGGCGATCACCGACAAGGATGCCACCGGGAAGCCAGAGATAGTCTATATCGACCGCCTGAAGGACGATCAGAATCTCTACGTCCATCCGGTTCCGGTTTCGGCCGGCATTTACACCCTGCGCCTTGTCTGCCAGACCTACGCCAACACCGTCACCGTCAAGGTTGGCGCGGCGACGAGCGGCAATGTCCCGCACGGATGGCCTGTCGAGTGGCAGCGCTGGATCATCAACCAGACGGCAGCCGACATCGGCAGCGGCCCGGTGCGCCGCCTGATGAAATCCGAAACCGACGACATCAAACGAGACGCTGAGACGTCGCGTGCACGCCTGACGGCCTATTCCAACCGCGAGAAGCGCGGCGTTCGCCGCACGCAAGCCTGGGGAGCCTGATTCATGCCACGCAAAGCCATCATCGAATTCAGTCTGGCCAACCCGATCTATTCAGGTGCCCAAGTCGACTTCTGGACCGTCTCGGGCGGTGCCAAGACCACGACGCATGCAACGCTGTACACGGCGCCAACCGGCAGCGACCAGCACGAGAACCCGATGTTGCTGGACAGCGAGGGCAAGAGCCAGGGCGCCATCTACATCGATGAGCCAGTCGTTGCCACCATCTCCGGCATCACCGTGCCGGATCACGATACGGGAATCATCAGCAGCATGCCGGAATTCCGTGTCGATCAGGCCACGGCCAAGCTGCAGTACAGCTTCGACAGCGGCGCGTCCTGGAACGACACGGGAGACTACGTATTCCGCCACCGCGGCGACTGGCTGACGACCACCGCCTATGCGAGAAACGACACCGCCGTTTATTCGAACGTGATGTACCTGTGCGTGGCCGCCCACACGTCGGGAACCTTCGCCACAGACCTGGCGGCAAACAAGTGGAAATACTTCGTCGATCTCTCAGCCAACCTGGCCGCGAAGCTGGACAAGGCCGGAGACATCATGACTGGCGACCTGATCATGGGCGCCGGCACGAAGATCAAGTTCGAGGGTGCGACGGACAACGACTTCGAGACGGATGTGGTTGTCGCAGATCCGACAGACGATCGCACGATCACCTTACCTGACGCCAGTCTGACGGTGGCCGGCATCGATATCGCGCAGAACTTCACGGCGCCGCAGCGCTCGGCATATCTGTCCGACAACGACGGATCATTTGATCTCGGCGCGAAGCAGAACTTCAAATGCACGCCTACCGGCGCCGTCACGCTCACCTTCGCCAACCAGTCCGATGGCATTTCCGGATCGGTCATCTTCGTAAACGGCAGCAGTTATGCCGTCAGTGCGCATGCCAACACGAAGATTTCCACCAGCGACCTGACCATCCTCTCGGCAACCGGCACCTACAGAATAGACTATACGAGCGATGGCACAAATGCCTACTGCTCGGTGATCGGGCCGTACTGATGATCGTTGGGCATATCGGCGGAAGATCGCAACTCCCGGAGATCGGGCGGTCATTGCGCTTCAATTCGGCAGACTCTGCCTACATCAGCAAGACCCCCGCCGGCGCGGCGGATCAGAAGATAGGCACGCTCTCCCTGTGGGTCAAGCGCAGCGAACTTTCTGTTGCCCTACAACCGCTGTTGTCGGCGGACAAGGGTTCCTCATATGACCAGATCGGATTCGAGAGTGACAATACTCTCACACTGATTTCTACCGCTGGAACAACTCAGGTTAAAACTTCTGCACAGTATCGTGACCCGACCGCATGGCTGCATGTAGTCGTTGGGTGGGATACGACTCAGGCGACAGCTGCGGACAGAGTTGTCTTTACTGTCAACGGGGCCGTCCTGTCCCATGCCGGCGGTGCGACGTATCCGGCATTGAACCGAGATATGTCCTTCGGGGCGGCAGTCATCCAGTACCTTGGCAGGCAAGCAACCGCAGCGACCTACTTAGGCGGGTACATGGCTCGGGTATGCCTTGTCTATGGCTCCAGGATTCCGGCTTCCAACTTCGCCTACACCGACCCTAATGGCCAGTGGCGCAGCAAGCCCGCTGCTGCCGTCAAGTCCGTGGTCGATGCCGGTGGCACCAACAGCTTCATGCTGGACTTCAACGACGGCACATCCACCACCACGCTTGGCTACGACTTCTCCGGCAAGGGCAACAACTGGACGCTGACCAACTTCACGCGCAGCGCCGGGGTAAATGATGACTGGATGGAAGACACGCCGACGAATAACTGGTGCACATTAAATCCTGTCGCGGCTGCGTCAAACCACACAATTTCCAACGGCACTCTGCGCGTTACAAACACTAATGCCATTGCGAACAGTCATATAAAGAGTTCTCAGTTCTTTGATATCGCCACGGTTGATAAAAAGTATTGGGAAATCCTGACTGATACTAATGATGCAACGCACGGCACGGTCGGACTGGCTAGAGAAGATTTAGCTGTCACGTCGTCTTTGTCTGGTACTGGCGGGATATATGTCACATCTGCTGGTGGCGTAGTAGTAAATGGGTCGACGGTTGGAACTTACACAGGATGGTCAGACGGTGCGCTGTTGGCATTTTGGGTAGATGCTGGAAAACTGTACTACTCGGTGAATGGTACTGCCGCTAATTCCGGCAATCCTGTTGCAACAGGGCTATCTGGTGTTTGGAGTCCGGCAGTCGGGAGAGGAAGCAGTTCAGCGGTTACTTGTACGTTTACACTCAACTTCGGCCAGCGTGCCTTTGCCTACACGCCCCCGACAGGCTTCAAGGCACTCAACACGAAGAACCGGCCAGCAGGCAGCGTGACCACTTCCGGCTCATTCACCGGAAACGCGGCAGCAGATGGCCCGTTCGTTTGGCTCAACGGCACACCAACTTCCATGACTATCAACGGCAACGCCGTGACCTGGGGAACTCATGCCGACAAACTGGCAGGGGGTTTCAAGGTTCGCACCAGTAGCGCCAGCTACAACACGGCGGGAAGCAACACGTTTTCCGTCGCGGCGAATGACGGAGTGTTCAAGTACAACAACGCAGAAGGGAATCCGTAATGTTCATCAAGAACGGCAGGCGCATCAATATCGATGTGCGCTACGACGACCCGGAAACCGGCGAGCATGGAATAGACCTGACCAGTCCCGCGAATCGCAAGAGGTTCAATGTCATTGAGATTCAGGATCCGCTGCGGGAAAGCGAAGAAACGCATTTCGTGCAGGAGATCGACGAGCCGCCCTACGTGGTGAACACGCCGAAGCCTGCGGCAGAAGTGAAGGAATTAAAGAGGGCAAAGCGCAGGCAGCGCGCGGAAGAAAAACTCAACGAAGCCATGGCGGCGGGCTTCGAGCACGGCGGGAACCGCTGGCACTGCGATACCGTCTTCCAGGCGCAGATGACAGGATATGTGTTGGCCTTCAACGTCGGCATCCTGCCGGCGGACGCGACAGTGCCGGTTCGCACAATGGACAACGTGACGCATCAGATGGATGTCGCGCAGATCACTGATCTCGCCGCAGCACTGCTGGGCCATGTGCAGGGGATTTACGTAGCGAGTTGGGCGACGAAGGATGCGCCGGAATGATGATAGCGGGGTGAATGATGAGGGTTCAGGAATTCGATCTCTGGCAGCCTGGCTACGGCGGGGCAACGGTCAAGATATATCAGGCCGGGACAACCACGCTGCTCAACTGCTTCCTCGATGAGGCGCTGACGATATCCGCCGGCAATCCGCAGGTATTGTCGTCGAAGATCATTGACGGCACTGACTACGGCAAATTCACCTTGCCGATCTATGTCGGCGCGGCCTATGAACTCGAAATCAACTCGACCGATCAAACCGGCGTGCAGCGCCCGCCGATTGTCACGCTGTCCGGAGAGAATGCCAGCGAGGCGCTTGTCACGCCAGCCAACGGTCCGCAGGCGCGCGCCCTGGAAGACGTGCTGGCCGACGAGATCAATGCCGAGTCCTACGGAACGCTGAGTGCATCGTCGGCCAGCGGCAACACGGCCATACTGAATGCCGCCATTGCCGCGGCAGCGGCCATCAGCGGCGGTGAAGTGCTGGTGCCGGAAGGAACATGGCCGTTCAACCAGATCACCATTCCGCAGAATGTCGTCCTGCGCGGCCGCGGGCGCGGCGTCACCATTCTGCAGTCGCAGGTTGCGGATCGCGCCGTCACGCTCACCGGAGACGGCGCCGGCTTTCGCTCGCTGACGCTGGATGGCGTCAGCCTCCAGGCCGGGTCAGTCGGCGTATTCTCAAAAGCCAACGACGAAACGGTATTCGACAACGTGTTGGTCAAGCGCTTCGAGACAGGTCTTTACTACAAGGGTGGCTACGCGGCCGATTGGACGAATCTCTATATTGACAACTGCGTTACCGGGGCCAAACTGCATGGCGACCTCGATGCCGGCGGCGGGTCGGATGGCGAGGAATTCAGCAACAACCGCTGGAACGGCGGTCTGGTGACAACCTGTACCGGCATTGGCGTCGAACTCTCCTATGAGGACAAGCGCGTCTATCACAATACGTTGTCGGATGTCGGTTTCGAGAGCAACACCGGAACCGCAGTCAAGATCAAGGGGGCGCGCTGGACGACGCTCGGCGGCTGCTGGTGGTACGCCAACACCAACAATCTGGAGGTTCTCGACGATGACGACACCACGAAGACCGACAACAAGGTAATCGGCCTGCGCCTGCGGGATGGCGCCATCGATTCTGGAATCAGCACCTTTGCCGGGACGTGCCAGGATGTCGTGTTCTCCGGCATGGAACTGACCGGCGGTACTTACACCCTGGCGCTCGTCACCAATCCTATTCTGGTGCTGGATTGCGTCGAGGACGCCACGCTGACGGTGAATGGCGTCGATGGCGCCAAGTGGATACGCCGGCAGTCGATATGGGAATCCCTGCCGGCTTCGGCCGGGCTGACGGCAGACGCTACGGCAACAGAGGCGTGGTCGATCAACCTCGAACCCGGACAGGTGGTGAACATCCGTGCCGTGGTGATCGGCAGGCAGCGAAATGGGCAGGACTACGCCAGATACCACATTGCGCGCTCGGCGCGCCGGCCGGGTTCGACGCTGGCCTATCAGGCGCAAACTGCGAATTTCACCTTGGGCGAGATCGTTACCGGCGGCACGTCCGGAGCCACGGCGCGTATCGTGGCGGATTCAGATTCCGGCGCCACCGGAACCCTGACGCTGATCGATATCGTCGGGGTCTTCCTGAACAACGAGGCCATCACGGGCGCCCTGGGCGGGGCGGCCACGGTCAATGGCACGCTGACGCCGCAGAATGCTGCATTGCTCGGCTCTACCGCCAGCATAGAGACGGCGGTTGAAACGGATGCTGCCTGGAATGCCGACTTCGCTGCCAATCAGGGCGAGATCCAGATTCTTGTCACGGGCGCCGCCGCCAAGACCATCGAGTGGACGGCTGGCGTCGAGGTCGTGTCGTCCTGATGGCCAAATGGCAGGAAATCCCCCTGGGCAAGGGGAACCTCATGCAGAACGTCAAGGAAGCCGTTCTGACCAAGGGAAACGCCGCGCTGGAAAACTGCTTTGCCACGGATGAAGGCGGCGTCTCGGCATTCCCTGGGCTTATCGACTTCGCCACATTGGGTGGGTCGGCACCAACCTATTTAGACGAATGGCGCGGCGATTTGGTCGCGGTGACGAACGGCCGGGTCACGCTGATCGATCGACTGGCCAACAAGCGCGACGTGACGGCTGTCTCCGTGGCTGGCGGCAAGCGCGTCATCTTTGACCGGACAGAAAACGAGCTCCTGATGGCCGCCGGCGGTCCCATCGTGCGGCTGGCCAAGATGGAGACCGAGATGCTGGCGCGGGAGGCGCCGGAATCAACGCATGCCAGGTTTGTCGACGGCTACGTCGTCGCCATCGAGAAGAACAGCGGACGCTTCTACCACTCAGAACCTGACGGCTACAGGGTTTGGGATCCGATCAATGTCTTTTCGGCGGAAGGCAAGCCGGATGACCTGAATGCCGCCATCGTTACGCCGTTCCGCGAGCTCATCATGGCCGGGCCTGAATCCATAGAGCAGTTCGAGCGGCTGCCATCCGGCGACACGCCGTTCTTCCGGCGCTGGTCTGTCGGTGAGGGCGTCTATGCACCCTACACCGCGGTTGCCGTGGATAACGGCGTCTGGGCTGTCAATCGTCTCAAGGAGTTCGTGAAGATCACCGGGCAACTGTCGCATGATGTCTCCGACAGTATCGGCATGAGCCTGGAGGCGATCGACGACTGGACGGATGCCTGGGCGGTCCCGATCAATATCCTCGGTCAGAAGTTCATCCTCCTGCAGATGCCGCAGGCCATGAATGTCTACGAAACCAAGGGGGTGACAGCGCTCTACGATTACCGCCAGAAGAAGTGGTTCAACCTGTTTGGCTGGAACGACGGGCTTGGCCTGCCGGAGCGCTGGCCGGGGTGGTCCTACTATTCCCTGTGGAACCGGCATTTTGTCGGCGGTGCCGGCCGCGTCTATGAAATGCGTGCCGACGCCTATACCAATGCCGGCACGACTCGCCGCGTCCTTGGCCGTACCGCACATTACCGTTTCGGGATTACGACCAGGGTCGACAACATGCGGATCACGCTCAAGCGCGGCCTTGTGGGATCTGATGCCGACGAGCCGGCAATCAGCGTGCGGGTGCGTCGTGACAACAAGGACTGGACACGCTGGCGCCGCAAGGGGCTCGGGCGGGCCGGCCATAAACAGATGGCAATCGAATTCGGCGGCATGGGGATTGCCGACACCTTCCAGGTCGAGTGGGAGATTACGGCCGCCTGCGAGGTTGAGATTCGCCGGATTGACGCGCTGGTCGAGGCGATTGGCTGATGGCTGAGGTTCGTTCAGTTCCGACCCCACCCAGACTGACCGGGAACCCGAATGCAGATCTGGCTGCCGTCATAGAGTGGGCTTGGGGCTTTTATAAGGCAGTTGAATTAAGCGGAGCCTACGCCAAATCTACGGAATTCGCGGAGCTCACCGATCCGGCAAGCGGAACCGTGGCGACGGCGCAGAACACGGCAAACATCGCCCTCCTGCTATCTCTCCAGCAAAAGGAACGACTGGATGCCATGCCATCCGGCACGGTGACTGTTTCCGGCACCAATTCGACCGCCCTGGTTACGCTGCCGGCGGCGCAGACGAACACCAACTACCATGTCGCGCTGACCGCGCAGTCTGCCAGTGGGACACCAGCAGTGGGAGCCTACACTGTGACAGCCGTCGCAAAGACCACGACGACGTTCACCGTCACGGTATCTGCGGCACCGGGAACCTCGAACAGCGTGACGTTCGCGTGGCAGATTCAACGATAGGAGGCCGAGAATGGCTGACAGACGTAACACGTCGTATCGATCGGGAACAGCGCAGACAAACACACCGACGGCCATTTCACCCTATACGCCAGGCAGAACCAGGGCGGCCGGGTTCGGCGGCATGGTCACGGACGCCTATGGCAATCTGGTGCCAGCCAATTACGCCGCGCTGTATGGCGCGGCGCCGAACTATCAACTGCCGATTGCCAACGTGATCGCCCAGCCGCAAGTAGAAGCGAGCCGCAGTGAAAGCAAAAGCCCTTTCAATGCAAGTTATGGATGGGGTGGTGATGCAGATTCAACCCCGGGCAACGTGAACGGACCAAACACGCCATTCAGCCTTGAAGCATTGACGAGCGTCCCGTTTGGGCCATTAGGGGTGATTAGTTTGGTCATGAACCACATGGCCGCCGTCAATGCGAATGATAACGACACAGGGGTAACGAATGGCCCGGCGACAGGTGCGGTAGCCCCATCCAATAGCGTGGCTACAGTATCACCCGTTGCCCCGCCAGACCCTCCTTCAGTTGTCGGTGAAGTGGATGCCGCCAATAACGCAAACAACAGCGTTGCGGTTGCGGACAATTCAACTGCAGTCGACTCCGGTGCGGCGAATTCTGCGGATGGCACTACAGCCCCAACCTCGGACAATTCAACTGCAGTCGACTCCGGTGCGGCGAATTCTGCGGATGGCACTACAAGCGCAGATGGCGGTGCCGGTGCCGGTGCTGGTGCTGGCGGTTGCCACATCACCAAGGCCACCATGAACGGAATGGGCATGGATGACCAGGCCGTCGAACAATCCGAGCCGCTGAACGTCCTGCGCTGGTTCCGCGACAACGTGATGTCTGCAACCCCGCAGGGCAAAATGCTGGTGAATCAGTATTACATGATGGCGCCCGATGTCGTCGAGGCCGTCGATAGCCGTCCAGACGCACAGGAAGTCTACAGGCATATCTTCGGCCAATTCATTGCGCCGGCCGTAGAGGCCGTCAAGTCAGGAAATATCGAGGAGGCGCTGCGCATCTACTCTGAGGGCATCAACTACTCGGCGGAACTTGGTGCCGAGGCGGCGATGGCCAACGGTGAATTCATGGACGAATTCGGTAGCGCCGGTGCCCAAGTGGCGAATGACCCGCAGATGGCGCAGGCTGCCGTCGGTCAGCAACCAGGAGGCATGCAACCCATGCAGTCCGGGATGTCACAAGGTATGGGCGATCCGGATATCGCTCAATCGATGGCCGGCAGTCCTGTCATCGGCCGGATCGTGGCGAGGTAATCATGGGCTGGTTTGGCGATCTTATTGGTGCAGGGGCGTCGCTCATTGGCGGCATGTTTGCCAGTGATGCCAACGAGGAAGCCGCGGATGCGTCTATCGAGGCCAGCCGGAATGCACTGCAGGCGCATCGCGAGGGCAACGCGATCGCACAGGAACACCTGAAAAAACTCGAGCGCAATGCCGCGCCTGGCGTAGCCCACCTTCAGCAAATTGTCGCCGGAGATCCAAACCGGATTACTCCTGCCCAGGAAATCCAGTTGGCTGACACCAGCCGCAATCTGAACGCTGGCTTGGCAAAGTCAGGCCTGCGTGGCGCTGGCCGCAGCGTGGCGCGCGTCCACAACGACGTGATGAACCGCACCAAGTCCGGAATGGTCGAGCGCAACCGCGGCCGCGTCGATACGGCCGCGACAAACCTTGCCGGGCAGGCGACGGGTGCCGCTACGGGTCAAGCCAATCTGGCCAGCCAATTGGGCCAGCAGACGGCCAATACCCTGACTGGCATGGGCGACACGACCGCCAATGCGGCTACCGCAAATGGCTCACTTTGGGCGCAGACCTTGGGGAATATCGGCAGCATCTTCGCCAGGGACGACCGCGGTTCGCGTTATGACAGCTGATCATGCCTAACTACATCACCGTCAATCCGGCAATTGCCGCCCTGCAGGCCGGGGAGAATGCGGCCTACCAGCGCGAGGAGCGCGATTACCGCCGTGATCAGCGCAGGCAGGAGCAGGTCAAGAACAAGGCGCTCGGGCAGGCCGCCATGGGCATGTACGACCAGCCCGCTATTTCTGGCGTGGTGGCGCAGCAACCGGGGCAGATTCAGGTGCCTGCAGACCAGCCGCCGGCCAGTCCGATCTCACAGGTTGTCGCCGGTCCGCAGCAGACGCCTTCTCCTGCGTCGCCTCCTCAAGCTGCGGTTCCGGCGGCACCCGCTTCTCCGCGGATGCGCAATGGCAGCGCAGTCAGAACGCTTGTCGAAGGCGGGGCCGGCACAGAGGCCTTTCGTCTGGCGCAGGAAGACCGGAAGGCTGCAGACGCCATGGACGACAAGTTCGTCTCTATGCTGGGGAGCGCCAAGACAGAGGCGGATGTGCAGATGGCGCTGAATTGGGGTCGCCAGCGCGGCATCGAGTTGCCGCCGGAGATCGCCAGCAATCGCCGGCAAATGGCCAAGATCATCGGGGCGGCGCAGGTCGTGCATCAGCTTGGACTGAAAGGCAGTCAGGCGCAGGCAGCCTTCAAATCCGTGCTGGGCGGCGGCAATCCGGAAGACATTGCCAAGAGCATGGGCACGCCGAACAAGCAGATTCGCTGGTACGACTCCATGCGCGGCGTCGGCATTACCGAAGAAGGCGAGCCGGTGCAGATTCCGAACCTGCCGGCGCGGCCGGTGCGGTCAAGTGGCGGTGGCGGCGGATCGACTGGCAATCGTGTTCAATCGACCAAGATCAATGAGCGCGGCGAACTGATACTGGTTATGCGCGACGGCACGGTCAAGACGGCCACGGACGAGAAAGGCAGTCCCATCAGGGGGCCGGAAGCCAGAAAGCTGGCCGGTACGCTGGTCGGCAAACTGATCGGCGATCCGCTCGAGAAAAACCCGGTTGGCAAGGCTCAAGGACTTGCCGGACAGGTCTGGAATAGCGGGACACCAAGTCAATCCGGCAATACTGGAGCTCGACCCCCCTTGTCGAGCTTCGAGCGATGACCTTTGACTTCGACGGCGCCCGCGCTTCCGGATACTCAGACTCAGAAATCATCGACCATGTGAAGGCGAAGCCGGATCTCGGCTTCGACATCGACTCGGCACGCACATCCGGGTATTCGGATGCCGAGATCGTCGATCACCTGAAAACCCGCACGCCGAAGGCCACCAAGACGGCGGAGCAGCCTTCCCTGCTGAAGCGCGCCCGCGATGCCATCACGACTTCCATCACCAAGCCAGTCTCCGTTCCGGCAGCGCAAACAGATCCGCTGAATGTGTCGGACATCGAGCCTGCCATTGATGATGCCGTGCCGTCACCAGACAGCCAATTCACAAAAGGCTTGAAAACAGGCTGGACCGGCGCCAAGCAGATGCTGCCGGCCATCGGCACCATTCCGACCATTGGTGCCATGAAGACGCTGAACAGCGAACTGGGCGCCTATGATCGCATCGACAAGGGTGAAGCCGTGCGCACGCTGGGCGGCGACTTCGTGGCGCAACGGGCACGGATGTACCAGAATTCTCCGCCGGAGATGCGCGCCAAACTGCGTGAAACCGCTATCCAGCGTGTCGGCGAGAATCAGGAAATCAAGGATGCGCTGATCCAGTCATGGAAAGCCTATGCCGAGGAACTGAAAAAGCACCAGGGCCGGACACCGAACCTTACCGACGTTCGAGACGTGAAAGGCTTTGGCGACTGGTTTGCCTTTAACTTCGGCCAAGGCCTTCCCTACATGAGCGCGTCTGCGTTGTCTACTCTGATCGGCGGCGCGCTTGGAGGGCCAGGCGGCGCGGCCATCGGCTTGGGAGGCTCCGGATACGCCATGGGCCTTGGGGATATCCAGGGCGAACTGATCGAGAAGAGCAAGGAAGATCAGGCCGGACTGGCGGTTGTCGGCGCCGTACCGTATGGCGCGCTGGACTTTCTTGGCCCCGCGGGAAGAACCCTGCGCAATGTCACCGGTACAACCCTGAAGGAAGTCGACAGCAACTATTTCAGACGGCTCGGCCGCGAAGTACCGGCAAACCTTGTCGAGGAATTCATCAACGAGGCCGGCCAGGAGGTCGTCAAAGACGCCGCCGTCACGACGGCGACGGGCGAGAAGCTGGTTACGGACGAGAGCCTTTTGCGCTGGTTCAACGCCGGTGCCGCAGGTTCGGCAGCAGCCGGCCCATTCGCTGCCGTGTCTGCCGTGCCAGGCCCGAAGCAGGCCAAGCCGCAACCCATGCCTGGATCACGCGGAGATCTCGAGGACGTACTGAACGATCCCAGGCCGCTGGAATCCATCCGGGCAGAGCAGGCAGCGCAGCAACAGGAACGCGATGCCGCCGCAATGCGGCAGGCCGAGGCTAGCCGCGAATCCATGGCCATGATCGCAGACGAGCAGGCGCAGGGTGCCGCTGTCCGTGCGCAGGAACGATCTGTCAGAAACGCTCAGGAATTCGGCCTGCCGGCTATCGGGAGTCGCGTTGCGGTCGGCGATGTCGCCGGTACGCTGGCCGCTGTCCATCCTGCCGAGAATGGCTGGGATGCGCGCGTCGTGACAGACGACGGCGAGACCTACGCCTTCCTGCAGGAGGACGGCTATCAGGTCGTGCCAGAGGCTTTCGGAGACGGAACGCGGGAAGCCCCGGTTCAGGTGGAACACGCCGCCCACGTCGAACAGGCCGCCCAGCAGGTCGAAACACAGCCGACCGAGGCACAGAAGGAGGCCGGCAACTACAGCAAGGCCCATGTCAAGATTCATGGCTTGGACATCAGTATCGAGAACCCCAAGGGGTCGGAGCGCAGCGGTCGTGATGCCGGCGGAAACGAGTGGCGCGTTCAGATGCCTGCCGCCTACGGTTATGTGAAGCGCACCGAGGGAGCCGACGGCGATCAGGTGGACGTCTACATCGGCGACAACCCGCAGTCGCAGCGCGTGTTCGTCGTCGACCAGATCGACCCGGCGACCGGCAACTTCGACGAGCACAAGGCGCTTATCGGCTTCGACCAGCCGAGTGACGCCGTGAAGACTTACCAGGCTGGCTTCTCTGACGGCTCCGGCATGCGCCGCATCGGTGCCGTCTCGGAAATGAGCACGGACGAGTTCAAGGCGTGGTTGAAGACGGGCGAAACGACCAAGCCGGTCGCCTACCAGAAGCCGGAAACCAAGAGGGAATCCGATGATGTTCAAGGGAATGCGCAAGTGCCGCCTGCTCAGGTGGCAGAACAGGGTGGATCGGCCGGCATGGATGATAAAGGTGTGGCCGCACCCGCCCAGGTGCCGGCCGCGCCGCTTCCCAATACCATTCCTGCCGATCGGCAACCGGTAGCCGAACAGCCGCTGAAGGCCCTGGAGAAAGGGCAGGCCGGCCGCCTGGCCGCGCATCTGACCAAGAACGGTTTCCCATCGAAAGCCATTCCGCATCCGACAGTTTCCGGCAAGTATGCCGTGGTCGAGGCTGGCCATCAGGAACAGGCCCCGTCGGTCGAGCAGCCGGCCGTCAAGCCGGAAGCCGCAGCCCAGCCAAAGCCAGCGGAAGCCAAGAAGAAAGGCAGCGCCTACCGCGGCGAGGATTTGCTGCAAGTCATTCGCCGTCGTGGCGGCATCAATATGCGCTACCTGCAGGACATTACAGGCGAGTCGAACGTCGCCAAGGCGCGTGTGCCGTTCGGCCTGTTCAAGAAGGACGGCGACGGGCTCGACAGTCTGGCGAGAATCTTGGCAATGGAGGATCATTTCCCCATTGATCCAGAGGCGGCTGACGATACCGACGGCGTTGCCCAGCTGACAGACTTGCTTCAGCGTGCGCTCGGCGGTGAAAAAGTCTGGCCACACGACGTTGCCGAGCGGAAAATGGCTGAGGAACAGGAGAAGGAATATCGCCGGGCGACCATTGCCAGGGCCAAGGAACTCGGCATCCGAACCGTGGCCAGACCATTCGAGCAGATCGAGGCAGAGCTCGACATCCGGACGGCCGTGGCGCCGGCCGGCCTGTCCGACGCCGAGCGCGCCGCATTCGATGAACTGAAGACGGAATTGTTTGCTACACTAGGCGAGGACGCTGCCGCCGATCTGCTGGAAAGGCTGGCCGTCCAGTACGAACAAGCCAGCGAGGCGGAATTCATCGCTGCCGTCACGCCGCTGTTCAAGGAGGCAATCCATGAAGCAGAAACTCGAGAAGTTCAAGTCGCTGAAGCCGCACCAGCAGAACCGCGTGCTGAACAGCCTGTCGACCGGGATGCAGGAAGCCCGGAAGAAGCGCCGGGCGGAAGCCCAGCAGCAGCCCAGCAAGAAGTCCTAAGCGCCTATTCGGCGGCGGATCTCGCCGCCAAGCAGTCGCGCGCCGAAGACGAGACGGTTGCTGCCCGGGAGGCGGCCGACCGCGAGCGCGAAGCCTTCACCCTCACGCCGCAGACCCAGGAGAAGGAAACCGGCCGGACGCAGCAGGGCGGGCTATTCACGCCGACCGGAAAGGTCAGCGTCCAAGCGAATCAGGAGCAACGCAGCACCACGCCCGTAGCTGAGAGCCCAAGCCCCGGAGAAGTCGGCGAAAGCCCGCGAGAGTCCGGTGACGGCGAAGTAGCGACCGCCCGGGATGGTGCTGCGCCTGATGCTACCTACACCCAAAATCAAGAACACCAGTATGGCCCCGGACTCGCCAGCCAGGAAGCGATGGCGAAAGCTAGGGAACTTCCGCGCGATTCCATCGTGATGGAAATCAGCGTCAGGCCGAACGGCGACAAATGGCACGTCGCCTACATTAGTAATGGCGACGGCAGCATCGAGAGCGCGGTGATCGGATCACAGTACAACTTCGACCGTACCTCCATACTCGCCGAGGCAGAGAAGGGGCGCAAATGGAAGAGCGAAAGGAAGGCCGAGGCAGGCGCCGCGCGGAATGACGCCATTAGGGGCGCAAGTGCGATAGGAATCAAGATTGGCACCACATGGGCCGGCGCGTCAGTCTACCTCGGGAACAGGAAGGGGCTTACCACCTACGACCGGGCAACGATTGTCGGCTTCAATGAGGAAACCGGCGAAATCACGATTGAGGGGTACAAGCGCGGAATGCGCGCGCCGGAGCGCATCACCACCACCTACAAGTCGCGCTTGCTGGAGAATTACCCAGGGGCCACCGCAACTACTAAATCTGAGGAAATCAGTAGTTCGCTAGTAGACGAGAAAGTCAGTCATGCCGGCACGGAGCTAGAGCCGTGGCAGATGACCAAGAAAGAGGTTGGCAGTTCGCTGAACGCAAAAGGGTGGAAAAGTGCTCGTGGTGTTATGGTAGTTGCGCCAAGCCCAGAGAGCGGACTGTACGAGACAACCCATAATTCCAAGACGGATGTTTATCTGTCTCCTGATGAGGCAGAGCAGTACATGCGCGATTACAACGCTACCGCGCATCGCCGTCATGTTGAATATGCTCTGGCGCAAGGCAAGCCCGTCCCAACCAACGTTCTCGCAGACTACCCTGATCTGAAAGTCAGTCCCGCCGAGACGGCGAACACTGCGCAGCCAGAGAACCCCATCCAGTCCCTGCTCGACCGCTACGACGAGGGCGATGACGCGCTCGGCACGGTCGAAGATCTGGCAGACGCCGCCGAGGCGCTGGCCGTCGAAACCGACAATGCCGACCTGGCTGATCTGGTGGCTGAATACCGCCGCAACCTCAAAGAAGACATGGAAGAATTCGGCGGGCGCGGCGACCCGGATCAGTACGAGCAGGAACTGATCGACGGGATGGCGGCGCTGGCGAAGGCGGAGAAAATCAGTCCGGCCAGCACGGCAGCAGGCCACAAAGCCGGCGATCAGGTCAAGTTGACCAAGCCTGGGCTGAATGGCCGCGTCAATATCTCCGGCACCGTTACCAAGATTCTGCCGGACGGCAGGCTTGAAGTCCGCACGCAGCAGGATGGCTACATGACTGTGGCGGAGTCTGAGCTTGGGCACAAGCCCACCGTGGAAGGTGGCAGGAAATCTACGGACATCACGACACTCGACAGGCTTTCGCGCAAGATAGCGGATGGCGCTGGCGGCCGCCCGGTGTACCTTCGCTTCACCAAAGACGCCGAGGGCGACGCTCGCGGCAGGCGGTCATCCACATGGACAACCAAAGAGCGCGAGGCCGGCCTGTCCGTGGTGGCATTGAGCAACGACGACGGACTGAACGTCTACGTTTCCGCCGACGACGCCTTGCCGCCAAGCCATCCGGTGAATCTTGGCGGCGCTGTCAGCAACTACATCGACTATCTGGATTTCCGCGGGGCGACCGGCGCGTACCTGCTGACGGGGGATATCCAGGGCGTTGGCACTGACGGCGAGCCGTTGCTGAAGAATGCGCAGATCGTTGGCGAGGTTGCGCCAGAAGTCCTGTTTGAGGCATATCAGGCATGGGCTGATTCGCGCAAAGACCCTGCTCTATCGTCTTCCGTCGCACAGAAAATCGGAAAATTGCGCGACGTTATCGGCGGTCGAAAAGGTGGCAAGCAGGAGGTTTCCACCCAAGGCAAGATCGAGGACTTCGGCGAGAAAATCACCGGTGCCAGGAAGGACTACGCTGCCGTACTGCGCGAAGCCCGGGAGGTCGACATTGCCGCAGCGCCGCTGTCAAAGTCGTGGCCGGAGCCGGACTACCAGAAGCTGATCGACGGTGGCGCCGACAGGTGGGCGGTCGGTTTCATGCACGCTGCCCGCGACGAGATTCCAACAAAACCTCAGCAGGCTTGGAAGCTGAGATCATGGGTCGGTAAGGTAGAGATGTTGCGAGACACTGCCGCCAAGATGCTTTCCGGCGAGATCGATCCGGCACGCGCCAAGGAACTCCTGAAGGACGACAAGTGGAAGTCGCTGCGCGATGTCGAGAGCCGCATCGACCTGTACATGGAAGTCGGGCACGAGAAAAGCCTGAAGGGAATCCGCATTGCAGCCGGAGACTATGGCGTCTTCAACGGCCAGCAGTACAGCCCGCCGAAGCGTATCTGGACGGTGGAAGCCAAGGCCGCCAAGACGGCCATGAGTCATTGGCCAAAGACGCTGGCCAGCGGAGATACCCGCGAGGAAGCCATTGCCGCCTTCAAGGCGACGTGGCTGAAGGCTCCGGAGGATTCCCGCGCCGATGCAAAGATCGACTTCGGCATCTACTCGCGCGCCGGCAAGTTCTTTGTCGGCAAGAAAATCGGTGCCCATGTCGTCGAATTGAAGTCCGGCTTCGAGTCGGCCCGGGAAGCCCGCGCCTGGAAGGATGCCAACCAGGAAGAACTTGTCGGTCTTCTGGAGAAGTTCAAGGAGGTGCCGAGCGAACGCAAGGCCGAGAACTCTCCGCGCGTCGGCACTGATCATCGCAGCGGAGCCGATGTCACTCCTGACAGATTCATGGAGAGCTTCGGGTTCCGCGGCGTCCAGTTCGGCAACTATGTCGAGAACAACCGCCGCCAGGCCGATCTGAATGAAACCTACGACGCCCTGATGGATTTGGCCGGCGTGCTGGATATCCCGCCAAAGGCGCTATCGCTCAACGGCGAACTCGGCCTGGCCTTCGGTGCGCGCGGCACAGGCGGCAAGAACGCGCCATTGGCACACTACGAACCCGGACAGATCGTCATCAACCTGACCAAGAAACGCGGTGTAGGCTCACTAGCTCACGAGTGGTTCCATGCCGTCGATAACTATTTTTCGAGAATGGGTGGCGCAAAGAGCGGCTACTTGACAGAAACACAGGCGGCAGGCGAAGGCGTCAGGCCGGAAATGGTTGCCGCTTTCAGGCTGGCCATGCGTGCCATCAACGGCACGGCGCTGAAGGCTCGCGCGCAGATACTCGATCAGACGCGGGCGAAGCCGTACTGGAGTACCGGCCTCGAGATGGCGGCGCGTGCCTTCGAGAGTTACGTCGTCGCAAAGCTGCAGGATCAGGGCGCATCGAACGACTATCTTGCCAACATCGTCTCAGAGGACTACTGGAACGCTGCTGCCGCGTTGGGCATGAAAAAGGAAGGATCTTATCCCTATCCTGTCGCTGCCGAAGTGCCGGAAATCCGATCGGCCTTTGACAATTTCTTCAAGACGGTAGAGACAAAGGAAACCGACAAAGGCGTGGCGCTGTTCAGTCGTGCTGCCTATAATGAAAGCGATGGATTCCTACCCGAAACCGGAGAGCAGCGCACCACTATCGACGCGGAGAGACTTGCCGATCTACGCCGTCAAGCGGCTGGTTTGGAAAAACCCGAAGCCGGCGTCCACCTCCGCGTCACCGAAACAGGAGAAGCCATCGCTACCGGCCCGAAAGGCGTCCGCGTACCTCAGAGTTTTACCGGATTCGCCGAAGCGAACGGATTAAGGTTTATGGCGCGGCGCCGATTGCCGTCGCCTGTCGTCAAAAGTCCGACCAATATCAGCGAGATCAGTCAATACTCGCACCCCATGCCCGTGGATTACCGGGCGGCGGGCGCGCTGTATTTCAACGAAATGGGCGAGGCCTGGCTGGACAGAACTGGGAAGGCAAGACTCTCCCGCACACTGACCGGCGAAGACACCAAGGTCACGACGCTCTTTACACTGCTGACTGATCAGGACGGCATCTTCAAGTACCCGAAGTCAGAGGCAATCGGCATGGCCGAGATCGCCGCTGAGGTCGATCCGACCATGTACGTCGACGACATGGGCACGTCCGCCTACAGCGACCGCAATCACTACTGGAATGTGGTGATGGAGAACGGCACTGTCGCCACGGTGACGACGGACGAGGTAAAGAAGGAAGTCTGGCTGAATGCCGCCCTTCTGGAAGAGGGCCGCTCCGGCGGTTCGGCTCTGTATGCCTTGGTCGGCAATTGGGCGCACAACAACGGCTATGTGTTCGTGGCCGATCCTGGCGGGGTATCGAATCCCGCCATCTACCGGCGCACGGAGAACATGATCTCGCTGGCGCTGAAGTTCGGCTCGACTGACTTTCTGGCACCCCATGAAGACCAGTTGCAGAGGGTAGACGGCAAGCGCAGAGGCGAGCCTTTCTACTGGCCTGGCATGCAGTGGAAGACCGGCGACACCGCGTTCAACTTGAATCAGATGCTGGAAGCATCCTATAATGCGGTTAAGCACCACTTGCCCGGCATCAAGAACATCTACTATGACTTCGATTCAGGACAATTCCGCGACGCCAGCACTGGACGAGAATATTCGGGCAGTGATTTCGTCGCTCTATCCAGACGGGCCGGAGCGCGAGCGGCGCACGCGGGGCGCACTACGCTGGAAAGAAGTGCTCTGGCAGGCACCGTCCTATCGGGCAAGGTTGATGGCGCCGAATGGCGCGCACTTCTTGGCAAGTTGGTTGAGCAGCAGGGCGATGCAGCCGGCCCCACACTTCAGGGTCGCCTCTACAGTCGCGGAGAACGTGGCGCGCTATCTGCCGGTGAAGTAGAGGAAGTCGTCTCGCGGCTCCGCGAGAACTGGCGCAACGCCCCACGAATCTCTGTAGTTGAATCCGTAGCCGATCTTCCTTTCCCGGCACCCGCCGACGTTGAGGGCGCCTACTGGCGTGGCCAGATATGGCTGGTTGCCGGCAATCTCAACGACCCGCAGCGCGTCCAATTCACGGTCTTCCACGAAGGCCTGGGGCACTACGGCCTGCGCGGATTCTTCGGCAAGGAACTCGAACCCGTCCTGCAGCGCCTGTGGTCGGCGAACAAGCAGGTGCGGTCGCGCGCCGCCAAGTGGATCCGGGAAAACCAGGACGTCATCAAAGAGCACAAGATGGCGGCGAAGGATGCACACTTCCTGTCGATCGAGGAAGCCCTGGCCGATATTGCCGGCAGCGGCGAGAAAATCACCGGCTTGAAGAAGCTGATCGCCTGGGTGCAGGAATGGCTGCGCGCCAACGGCTTCGACCAGGTGGCAGACTGGCTGGAAGCAAAGACCGACGCCGAAGTTCTTGCCGTGCTGGCCGACGCCCGGACGTTCGTCGAGGAAGGCAGACAGTTTGGCGAGTCCGGACAATTGGCGCCAGTCTATCATCGTGCATTCCATGGTGGGCCGCACGACTTCGAAGAATTCTCGACAGAACACATCGGAAGCGGAGAGGGTGCCCAGGCCTACGGATGGGGGCTCTACTTCTCTGGTCGTCAGGAGGTTGCCAAGTGGTACAAGGAAAAACTATCTGACAGGCAAACGGAGATCAGAACGCTTTCCATATCGAAGGACGGGAAAACGCTGAGAGGCGAAGAGATTCTTGCCGAGTATTACAAGCCTGGCCGCGTGGTGCAGACCATGGGTGGCTCGTTCGACAAGGTGCTCTCCTACGATGCGCAGAATGGCTATGTCACCGTCGAGCGGTATGTCGACAAGAACGCCACCAAGCGCGATCCGTACCATCGTGGAACGACTACCTACAGCGGACTGCATTGGACACCCAGCGAAGTGCGTAGAGTCTTCAAGCCGGTTCTGGAAGCGGATGGCTGGAAATTTGGAACCGGGCGAATTTATGAAGTCGAGCTTGCACCGAAAGAGGATGAATATCTCGATTGGGACAAGCGTCTGTCTGAGCAGAGCGAAAAGGTGAAGGAGGCGTTGCAGACCACTCCGGTTATTGAGAAATGGGCGTCTTCGTCATGGAAGAAGAACGGGCTTGATGGTGGACCTACTGGCTCTCATCTGTACGAAACGCTGACAGAAAAGGTTGGTGGAAAGAAACAAGCTTCTGAAACGCTGAGATCCACCGGAATTCGCGGAATTCGCTACCTCGATGGCATCAGTCGTAGCAAGGGTGAGGGCCATCATAACTTCGTTATCTTCGACGACAAGGATGTCACGATCACAGCGAAGTTCAGCCGCGCCGCCAAGGAATCCGCCGAGGAAGCCAATGCCGCGCTGACCGACGACGCCGGAATTCCGGATTCACCGGAAGTCTCCAACCTGTTCGGCGCCGACCGCTCGCTGCCGAAGGACTTGAACCTGTTCAAGCGGCTGGCCCTGCACCCGCGCATGATCGCCGCCATGGACAAGGACTTCACGCCGGTATTCCAGACGGCATCCGACCAGTTCGAGCGCCGCGACGAGATCGCCGCCATGATCCAGCACGAGGCGCAGCCGTACTTCGACCTGCCGCGCGCCGGCAAGGAGCGCGTCAGCGCCGTGCTCGAGCTTGGCAGGCTCCAGGGCGAAGTCTTTGGCCGCGGCAAGGAGCCGGTCGTCGCCGAGAACACCGGACAGGATGCCCGGCTTTCCAAGCCCGGCGACACGCTGGAACTGACCGACGCCGAGAAGTCCGGCTATTGGGGTGTCCGCCGCGCCATGGACAAGGCGCTCAACCTGTTCCGGGACCAGTTCCTGCGCGAACAGGATCTGCCGGCCGACGTGAAGACGGCGAAGGACATCCTCGAGCTCGCCCAGCAGGAAACCGATGGCGCCGAAGCCGAGCGACTGATGAGGATCGCCGCCGTCATCCGCGAGATCGAGCAGGCCAGACGTACTGGCTACGTTCCATTCACCAGATGGGGCAAGGTCGGTATCGTCGTCGAGAAGACGGTCGGCGCTGAGAAGAAGACCCTGCACTTCGAGAAGGTCGAACTGGACAGCGTGGCTGGCAAGGCGGAGCGCCTGTTTTCAGCAGACAAGCGCAGGTTGGGCAACGTCCGCGAGGTCAAGGAGCGGCTGGCCACCCTGGAAGGCAAGTACCCGGGGGCCAACATCCGCTTGGTGAATCTGGCCGACCCGAAAGAGGCGGCTACCGTGGACATGATTGCTCTCGACCATCTCGCCCAGCTGGCGCAGATCAACGAGAACGTCTGGGATGCCGTGAAGGACCAACTCGACAAGGCCAAGAAAGCGACTGGGTTCAGAAAGCACTTCTTCGGCAGCCGCAATATTCCAGGCTACAGCGCGGACTTCGAACGCGCCATCGCCGACTACATCGTCGGCATCAGCGGCTACCTGGCGCGCCGCGAGTACCTGCCGAAGTGGGAAGCCGCCATCGAAGGCATCAGTTCGACCAAGCCGCAACTGGTCGACTATGCCCGGAACTACCAGAAATACGCCAATACACCTGTAGAGGAGCTTTCCGCGCTGCGCCAGACGGTGTTCTTCTACTACCTGTCCGGCGTGCCGGCGACGGCCATGGTGAACGCAACGCAGGTGCCGATGATCACGGCGCCATATCTGACGCAGTTCGCCAACCCTGCCCAAGTGACGGCATCCCTGACCAGAGCCTACAAAGACGCGCTGGCCATGCTGACAGTCAGAAAGGGGCTCGATATCTTCGACCCGGCAAAGGCACCGACCGACATGCGGGAAGCCCTGCAGCATGCCTGGGATCAGGGTTTTTTCGTGCCGCTCCAGACGTTCGAAATGATGGGGCTTGCGCAAAACCGTTCCAAGGTGATGCGCGGCCTGTCGAAGAAAACCCGCACGGCTATGGAAGTCGTCTCGCTGCAATTCACGATGGCCGAGCGCCTGAACCGCTTGGTGACGTTCATCGCCGCCTACCGCATGGCCAAACGGGAAGGCTTCGGCGATCGCGCCAAGGCGATCATGGCCGACAACGCGCTGGCGCAGTCCGAATTGGCCGAATTCACGCCGGAGGCCTTCGCCGAATGGGTGATCGACGAGACGCACTACCGCATGGGCAAGGTGAATCGTCCGGCCATGATGCGCGGCGTCGGCACGGCAATCCTGCAGTTCAAGAGCTTCACCTGGCAGACGCTTGAGCTCTACAGCCGGTTGGCGACACTGCACGGCAGAGAGGGAAACGTCGCGCTTGGCCTGATGATGCTGGCCCTGCTTTTTGTGGCCGGACTATGGGGCTTGCCCGGTGCCGAGGATCTGCGCGACCTGTTCGAGAGCCTGTACAAGAAGCTGGCCAGCCAGGACAAGGACGTGAAGACAGACCTGCGCGTCGCCGTCGCCGAAATGACGGGCTCCGCCAAAATTGCCGAACTGATTTCGCATGGCGCGCCACGGGCAATCGAGGGCATGCCTGAGATATCCCGCCGTATCGGCATGGGAGACTTGCTTCCAGCCGCCAATGAAGATGCCTTGGGCGTGCCGTTTGACCTGACTTACAAGCGCCTGAGCCGGGCCGTTGAATACCAGCAGAGAGATCGAACGATGTTGGCCGTGGCAGAGCTCATGCCGAATTTCGTCAAGCACCCGATGACAGCCTGGGCCTGGTCGAAGGAAGGCGTTAAATCGGCCGCCACAGGCCGCCCGGTAATTCCACCTGAGAAACTGACGACAGAAGACCTTGCACTCAAGGCTGTTGGCTTCACGCCGGCCGACGTTGCCGAGTACCGCGAAATGGAGAACTCGCGTCGCCGGGCAGAACGGGGAGTAGACGATAAGCGGCGGGAGTGGTATTCAAAGGTGGCCGCCACCAGGGCAGAGATTTACCGAGCCGAACAGAAAGGCGACAGCGAAGCCGCCAAGGTCGCCGAGAAGCGCTTGATTGGCCACTACGAAGACATCCAGCGCCACAACGAACAAGCCAAGCCGGAGGACATCATCCGGCTGGATCCTAAGACCGTGCAGAAGAAGACCGCCGAGGAGATTCTGGGTGCCGACATCCGGAAGAAGCAGACCCGGAAGCAGGCGCGTGGCCGGGCCGAGCAGATCGAGAAGGCCTATGGATTTTGAGATGCTACGAATTTGCTATAGCACGCCACGTAGTTCCATGTGAAACAACAACATAGGCCATAATTCTACCTCCTGAACTACGAGGAGAGTGGGGGCATATTTTATCAGCAGTTCATCGCCGCTACGCCGTTATAATCCCGGGCAGGTTATCAGTTCAATCGCGCGTCGGAAACGGGCGCTATCTCATCCGCATCGGATCA